>ERZ808240.3690-NODE-3690-length-14539-cov-6.567385_pt1 | contig 14539 bp, 14 predicted proteins | sample MGYA00521084_ERZ808240 | MGnify/ENA primary metagenome ERZ808240 (study PRJEB31516, sample SAMN03275571) | gut metagenome | biome: mammalia-associated habitat; material: feces | host: Papio cynocephalus | place: Kenya | collected 2012-08-06 ... | reverse complement strand
TATTACGACCAGCTCGTCCAGCTCAAGAGCATGGGCAGCTTTGAACAGCTCGCGGGCATGATGCCCGGCCAGCTCGGCAAGCAGATGGCAAACGCCGAGCTTGACCCCAAGATGATGGCGCACACCGAGGCGATCATCCTCTCGATGACACCCTATGAGCGCGAAAATCCCGCGGTGCTCGGCGCCAGCCGCAAAAAGCGCATCTCCGCCGGCTGCGGACTCGAGGTCGTGGACGTCAATCGCCTGCTCAAGCAGTTTGAGATGATGCAGAGCATGATCAAGCAGGTCACGCGCGGCGGCAAGATGCCAAAGGGCATGGGCGGCTTCGGTGGCGGCCGGATGCGCGGTTTCGGGCGCAAAAAACGCTTCAAGTAATTTCTGTTGATAAGTGCACAAGCATTTCATCATAATACAAAATCATTTACATTATTTTTGGAGGTAGTAACCATGGTTAAAATTCGTCTGCGCAGAATGGGCGCCAAGAAGGCTCCTTTCTATCGTGTTGTCGTCGCTGATTCCCGTTATCCCCGCGACGGCCGTTTCATCGAAGAGATCGGCACCTACAATCCCTGCGTCTCCCCCGCCGAGATCAAGATCGACGCTGAGCGCGCTCAGGAGTGGATCAAGACCGGCGCTCAGCCCACCGACACGGTCCGTGCGCTGCTGAAGAAAGTCAACGCGCTGTAAGACCCGGGGTGCAAGAAATGAAAGACTTGCTGCTCTACATCGCCCGCAGCCTTGTTGAGCATCCCGACGACGTTACCGTCACGGAGAAGCAGGGCGCGGACGAGCTTACGTTGGAGCTGCGCGTCGCACCTGACGATATGGGCAAGGTCATCGGCCGTCAGGGCCGCATTGCCAAGGAGATCCGCACGGTCGTCCGTTCCTATGCTCAGCGCACCGGCGTAAAGGTGTCTGTTGACATCGTAGACTGAACCACAAAAAAACGTTCCCGAGAGGCTCTCGGGAACGTTTTTTATTCTTGCCATCCCCTGCCGATTCCGTTATACTGGATGGATAGAACAAAACAAAGGAGCATGACAATGGGTCTCTTTTCCAAAAAGGGCGCGCCGCGGCCGAGCGAGCGCCCCGAATATATCGAGGTCGGCCAGATCGTGAACACGCACGGCGTGCGCGGCGAGATCAAGGTGCAGCCCTGGGACGTGAGTCCCGAGCTTCTGTGCGGGTTCAAAACGTTCTACATGGACGGCGCGCCCTTCCGCCCGACGAGCAAGCGCGTGCAGGGCGACATGGTGCTCATGAAGCTGCCGGAGGTCGATGATATGGATGCCGCCGCCGCGCTCAAGCGCAAGGTGCTCTCCATTCGCCGCAACGACGTGCAGCTCAAGCCAGGCGAGCACTTCGACGCCGAGATCATCGGCATGAACGTCTACAACTACTTTCCCCACACGTATATCGGCACGGTGGTGGACGTGCTCTCCTACCCCGCCCACAAGCTCTACAAGGTCAGGGGCGAGGAGAAGACCTATCTCATCCCCGCGGTGAAGGATATCTTCATCACGGACATCGACGAGGAAGCACGCGAGATCAGCGTGCACATGATCGAGGGGTTAGAGACCGATGAGGATTGATATTTTAACGCTCTTCCCCGCCTCGGTCGACGCGATGATGAATGTCAGCATCCTTGGCCGCGCGCAGGAGCGCGGGTACATCACGATCAAGACACATCAGATCCGCGACTACACGACGAACAAGCAGATGCAGGTCGACGACTACCCCTACGGCGGCGGACGCGGCGCGGTGATGCAGGCCGACCCCTTATACCGCTGCTGGGCGCATGTGTGCGAGGAGGCAGGCAGCCGCGGGCACACGATCTACCTCTCCCCCTGCGGGCGCACGTTCACGCAGAGCGTGGCGCGCGAGCTGAAGGAGAATTACGACCATCTCATCTTAGTCTGCGGCCACTACGAGGGCATCGACCAGCGCTTTATCGACGAGTGCGTGGATGAGGAGCTCTCGATGGGCGACTTCGTCGTCACGGGCGGCGAGATTCCCGCCATGGCCGTGACGGACGCCATCTGCCGCATGGTGCCCGGCGTGCTGCCCGAGGAGGAGTGCTTCACCGAGGAGTCGCACTGGGCGGGGCTCTTGGAGTATCCGCAGTATTCCCGTCCCGACGAGTGGCATGGCCGCCGCGTGCCGGACGTGCTGCTCTCCGGCCACCACGAAAACGTGGCCAAATGGCGCAAAAAGGAGAGCTACAAGCGCACGATGCTGCGCCGCCCCGACCTGTGGGCACAGTTCGACGAAAAGCAGCTCAAAACAAAGAGCGAGAAAAAAGTCCTCGCAGAAGCCAAGGCCGAAGTTGAGGCCATCCGCACCGCAGAGGTGGAAAAAGCGGAGGAAACCGCAGAATTGCCAGTCGAATAAAAGCCTCGCAGAGTTTCGTGCTGCGCACAGCACGAAATAAAATCAAATCGTTTTCTGCCGCGACAGAAGGTGAATTGCCGCAAAGCGGCAAGAGAAGCCACCCTGGGGTGTGCGCGTGACAGAAAACACTTTGCGCGAAGTGGAAAACGGTGAAGCGCCGCCTGCGGCGGAATCAGCGAACCGTTTTCGAGGAAGCGGCACGATTAGCGCGTCAAAAGGCGCGCTAATCGTAATGCCGCAACGGTGCTCTGTCGAATTGTCCGCTTTTAAGCGGACAACCGAGGCACAGAACGCAACGAAGCCTTCTCAAAAAAGTGGCTTTGCCACTTTTTTGAATACATAAAAAAAGCGGAACAGCCTCAGCTGTTCCGCTTTCTTTATGTACTTTTTACGCGATGCGCTTCGCGCCGACGTAGCGAGAAGCATAGTAGCTCGCGGACAGGCTGTCGATCGTGATCTTACCGACGCTGTAGCGCGCGTGGATGATCTGGCCGTTGCCGATATAGATGCCGACATGACCGATGGCGTGGGAGGAATCCGAGAAGAACACCAGATCGCCGGGCTGCAAATCAGCCTTGGCAACGGCGTAGCCGCAGTTCTTATACTGGGCGGTCGCCGAGTGCGGCAGAGAATAGCCGAGCTGCGCGTAGAGATACATCGTAAATCCCGAGCAGTCAAAGCCGCTGGGGGATGCGCCGCCGGAGCGGTAGCGCGTGCCGAGGAACGGCATCGCCATGGAGACGATCTTGACCCCCACCGTCCCGTCGAGATCGGCAGGATCGCGCAGATATTCACCGAACAGCCAACCGGTCGTGGAGTCGAACGTGACCTGATACCAGCCGTTCGATTCACTGACGACGGTGACCTGCTTGCCGCTGACCACCTGCGTGATCTTGTCGTAATTCGTGCCGGGGCCCGTGCGCACGTTGATCGTGCCGCCCGTGACGACCATGGAGACGGTCTCGGTCTCGCTCACGTCCTCCTTGGCGTCGGCTGCGTCTTCGAGCTCTGCCTGCATCTCATCGAGCTTGGCGAGCTCTTCTTCGTTCGCGCTCTCGGTCTGAACGGATCCCGTCAGCACCGTCACACGGTCAACGAGGTTGCGGATCGAACCGTCGTAAGCGGCCTGCGCCGAAGAGAGCGGCGCGAGCAGACTGACGGAGAGAATGCCCGAAAGCAGGAACGATAAGCATCGTGAATGGTTTCTCATAGCTGAGTCATCCTTTCGTGAATAAAATCAGGGGCTGCGCGACGGCTATTTACATCTTGCCGCTCAGCGCGCGCTCAAGCCAGATGGACGCAAATTCCATCGCCTCGCCGAGGCTTCCTTTTTCCGTCGAGCGCACCACGCGGTCGCGGGAACGCAGGCTTGCGTCCGTCATCTGCAGCTGAATGGAAACGCGCTTGGCAAGCGTGATATCTTTGAGCGGCGCAGTATCCAGCACCTGCATCATCACGATATATTTGTCCGCCATCGAGCCGTAGTAGATGAGATTATCCACACGGCGCAGCGGGTGTCCGCGATAAACGAGACCCTCCGTAGCTTCTGCCATCTGACTCACTCCTGTCCTTGTAACCGATTTGTAACTTTGTAACCGTTTTGTAACTTTTTGCAGTATAGCATTTTTTGCCCCCCTTGTCAATAAAAGCGGGGCGAAAAAATGCAACAAACCCTCGGAGGCCGCGTGTACGGTCTCCGAGGGTCGTTATCATTACAGTTTTCGCTTACTTTCCGAGGTAGCTGCGCACAAGCGTCTGCAGCAGCTCGTCGCGATCCAGCTTGCGGATCAGCGTGCGGGCGTTGTTATGGTTCGTGATATAGGTGGGGTCCTCCGACAGGATGTAGCCCACGATCTGGTTGATGGGGTTATAGCCCTTGTCCTCCAGCGCGGCATAAACGGTGGTCAGGATATGGCGGATCTCGGCGTCCTTCTCCTGCGCGACATTAAACTTTCGGGTAAATTCTTCCATTGGGAGAGTCCCTCCTTTCCATGCACACAGTATAGCAACGCAATTTCAAAAAGTAAAGGGAGCGTTGTCAACTGTAACCAAATCGTAATGTTTCCTTAAGGATTTCTCAACGGAGCACCGCGTCGTGGTCGGCCTTGAGGGCGGCAAGGATGGACTGGACGTCCTCGTCCGCCTCTTCGCCGGTCAGGCTGCGGTCATCCGCGCGCAGAACGAGGTTGAACGCCACGCTCTTCTTGCCGATTGCCACGCCGGGGCCACGGTAAATATCGAACAGCGACACATCCTTGAGAAGGCCCTTCGCGCCGCGTCGGATGCTCTCTTCGAGCGCGCCGACCGTGACGGCCTCGTCGCACACGACCGCGATGTCGCGCGTAACGGCGGGGAACTTCGGCAGCGGCTGGTAGACGGGGATGCCGCCGCGCTTTTCATACATCGCGTCGAAGCTCAGCTCGGCGGTGTAGACCTCGGTGTCCATGCCGTAGTTCGCCGCGACGAGCGGGTGGATCTGACCGAACACGCCGAGATACGTCTCGCCCGCATACACCTTCGCGCAGCGGCCGGGGTGGTAGGAATCGTTGTCGGTGCAGGCGACGTACTTGACGTCCGTGATGCGCAGCTCGTGCAGCAGTGTCTCGATGCCGCCCTTGAAGGAGAAGAAGTCCACGCCGTCGCCGTAAGCGCCAAGGGAGAGGTACTTCGGCTCGTCGGCCAGACCGTCCTCGCGCGGCAGGTAGATCTTGCCAAGCTCGTAGAGGCGGGCGGACTTGTTGCGGTAGCTGTGGTTGCGGGCAATGATCTCAAGCATGCTCGGCAGGATCGTCGTGCGCATGATGGAGGTGTCCTCGCCCAGCGGGTTCAGGATCTTCAGGGAGTTGCGCAGCAGGGAATCCTTCGGCATGCGAATTTTATCGTAATACGTCGGGCTGATGAAGGAGTACGTGATGATCTCATCGTAGCCCAGCGCGCGCACGGCGCCGCCGATGGCGCGGTCGAAGCGCTGCTGCTCGGAAAAGCCGCCGCGCGTGGTCTCGCCGCGCATCAGCGTGCAGGGGATCTTATTGTAGCCATAGAAGCGCGCGACCTCTTCGGCAATGTCGCTGTAATGCTCGACGTCGCCGCGCCAGGACGGGACATAGATGTCGTCGCCGTTCAGGATAAAGCCGAGGGAGACGAGAATTTCGCGCATCAGGTCCTCGCTGAGCTCGGTGCCGAGCAGGGCGTTGATCTTGTCGGGCTCGAGCTTGACGACCGTGGGAGCCTTTTCCTTGGCGACCACGTCCATCACGCCGTCGACGACCTCGCCGCAGCCGAGCAGCTCCACGAGCTCGCAGGCACGCTCGACGGCCTTGATGGTGTTCATCATGTCGAGGCCCTTTTCATAGCGGGAGGAGGCGTCGGTGCGCATGCCGAGGGCGCTGGCCGTGCGGCGCACGGAAACGCCGTTGAAGTTGGCGGACTCGAAGAGCACCATCGCCGTATCGCCGACGATCTCGCTGTTCGCGCCGCCCATGACGCCCGCGACGCAGACGGGCTTGTGCTCGTCGCAGATGCAGAGCATGTTCTCCGTCAGCTTGCGCTCGTTGCCATCCAGCGTCTGGATGGTCTCGCCCTCGCGCGCGGTGCGCACGATGATGTGGCCGCCCTCGACGCAGCTGAAGTCAAAGGCGTGCATCGGCTGGCCGTATTCGAGCATCACGTAGTTCGTGATATCGACGATGTTGTTGATGGGACGCACGCCGCTGTTGCGCAGTCTCTCCCGCATCCAGCGCGGGGACGGCGCGATCTTGACGTTTTTCACCATGCGCGCAGTGTAGCGCGGGCAGAGGCCGCCGTCCTCAATGTCGATGTCGACAAGGTCGGCGATGCTGCCGCCGCAGCCGTGCGGCTCGGGCTCGTGCAGCTTGAGGGGGCGCTTGAACGTCGCGCTCGCCTCGCGGGCAAGACCGATGACGGACAGGCAGTCGGGGCGGTTCGGCGTGATCTCGAACTCGACGATGGAATCGTCAAAGCCGAGGATGTGCGCCATGTTGAGGCCCGGTTCGGCGTCCTCTTCCTGCAGAACGAAGATACCGTCGGCGATGCAGTGTGGGAACTCCTTCTGCTCGGCATGCAGGTCCTCGAGCGTGCAGATCGTGTCGCTCTTCGTGTTGTACGCGACGAGGTCGCCCTCGTGGAGGTTCGAGCAGGGAGTCTTCGTCGCACGGGTGACCGTGCCGTCGTTCACATGGACATTGTAACCGCCGTCCGTACGCTCCACCGCCTCAACGCGGCCGCAGAGCACAGGGCCGCAGACCTTGTCGCCGGGCTTGATGTCGGCAGGGATGGAGGGCTTCGCGGGGTCGATGGGATGGTAGTCATTCAGAAGCGCCGCGGGCGTGATGACGGCGTAGGGGAAGTCATGCTCCGCCGTCATGCCGAGCTCCTTGAGCGAGCAGAGCATGCCGTTCGACTCGACGCCGCGCAGCTTGCCCTTTTCGATCTTCATGCCGCTGGGCAGATGCGCGCCGTGCAGCGCCGCGGGGACATAGTCGCCCACGTGGATGTTCCACGCGCCGGTGACGATCTGCACGGGCTCGGCCTGGCCGACGTCGATCTGGCAGACCCACATGTGGTCGGAATTTTCGTGGCGCTTCATCTCGAGAATTTTGCCGACGACCACGTTCTTGAGGTTTTCGTCGGGACGCTCGATGGTCTCGACCTTCGAGCCGGAGAGCGTCATCTCGTCGTTGAATTCCTTATCGGTGATATCCTTGAGGTCAACGAATTCGTTGAGCCAATTACGGGATAGGATCATATTTGTATCCTCCTAAGAAGTAACAATCAAATTTTGTTTTTTGTGACGACATGCGCATCACAAAAAACACCGCTCAGGGTGCGCTCGTGCGAGCAAAGCGAGTGCGGCGCAGCACCCTGCGAAAGAAGTCGCAGAAAGCGGCTCGCCGCTTTCGCGAGGAATATTAGAACTGTTCGAGGAAGCGGACATCGTTCTCGAAGATCAAACGCAGGTCACTGATCTTGAAGTGGCCGAGCGCCAGGCGCTCAAGGCCCATGCCGAACGCCCAGCCGGAATAGACCGTGGAGTCGATGCCGCAGCCCTCGAGGACTTTCGGGTGGATCATACCGGCGCCGAGCACCTCGATCCAGCCCTCTCCCTTGCAGGTGGGGCAGCCTGCGCCGTGGCACTTGTGGCACTGGATATCCATTTCGCAACTCGGCTCGGTGAACGGGAAGTGATGGGGGCGGAAGCGCGTGACCGTGTGCTCGCCGTAGAGCTGGCGCACGACCTCGTTCAGCGTGCCCTTGAGGTCCGCCATCGTGATGCCCTTGTCGATGGCCATGCCCTCGATCTGGTGGAACATCGGCGAGTGCGTGGCGTCGACCTCGTCCTTGCGGTACACGCGGCCGGGGGCAAGGATGCGGATGGGCAGCTCGCGCGTCTCCATCGCGTGGATCTGCATCGGAGAGGTCTGTGTGCGCAGCAGGATCGAGCTGTCCTCGGTGAAGTAGAACGTGTCGCTCCACTCGCGGGCGGGATGGCCCTCCTCGACGTTGAGCTTCGTGAAGTTGTACTCGGCAAGCTCGACCTCGCGGTCTTCGAGGATCTCAAAGCCCATACCGACGAAGATGTCCTTGATCTCGTCGAGCACCTGATACATCGGGTGCTTCACGCCGATCTTCTCCTGCTTGCCGGGGATGGTGACGTCCACGGCCTCGGACTTGAGCTTGAGCTCCATGGCCTTATCGGCGAGCTCCTTCGTCTTTTCCTCGATGTTTGCTTCGAGCTTGGCGCGCACGTCGTTGGCAAGCTGCCCGATCACGGGGCGCTCTTCGGCGCTGAGCTTGCCCATCTGCTTCAAAACGGCGGTCAGCTCACCCTTTTTGCCAAGGTAGCGGACGCGCAGCGCTTCGAGGTCCTCCGCCTTGCCGGCGTCGGAGATCGCGTCGAGCGCCGCTTTGCGGATCGCTTCCAGTTGCTGTTTCATATCATTTCTCCTTTTCAGGTAAAAATTTGCAGGGTTTCAAAAAATAGCGGCAGAGACAAAAAAATAGTCCTTCCTCCCGACATTCTCGGGACGAAAGACTTTCTTCCGCGGTACCACCCTGATTCGCGCCCAAGGGCGCGCGCTCATTGCCCGTAACGGGGGCTGACCGGCCGCGCATTTCCTCGCGGCTGCTCGGGGGCGAACCAAGCGACATCCCGCAGACCGGCTCCCAGCCGCCGACCGGTCCTCTCTTCGCGGAACAAGCACGCTATTTTCCCTTTCACAGCATTTGTCTAAGTGGTACTTATATCACAGAAAAAAGGAACTTGCAAGGGGGAATTTGCCCCTTACCGGCAAAAAAACGGCAAAAGCGCAAAATATCGCGCATTTTCCTCTGCACACTCCCCTTTTCCCGCCCAAAATGCGGAAAAGCCGCACTTTACAACGTGCAAAAACGTGATATACTATAATAGTTGTCTACAAACCCACCGTGGCTGCTCCCGCAGCCGGATAAGGAGAACAATCATGGACGAAAGAAAACGCCTTTACAAGTCCCGCAACAACAAGATGATCTGCGGCGTCTGCGCAGGCATCGCCGACTACTTCAACATTGACCCGTCGATCGTGCGCGTGCTCTGGGCGGTCCTCGCTCTGGCCGCCGGCACCGGCGTGCTCGCCTATATCGCCTGCGCGATCATCCTGCCCGAGGGCGATACCGAGGTCTGAGCGCTTGACAATCCGCGCAAAAAAGATATACTAAATCCTGTTTGCCGCGCTGGGCGGCAGAAAAAGATGTAAAAACGCGAAGGGAGCTTCCTTTTATGGCGACTTATCCGATGCATGTCGCGGGTCTTGACCGCGATCTTCCCATCTGCAAGGTAACGGACGATCTTTATATCGGTGCTTTCATCATGTTCGGCGACGAAGAGCTGACCGTGCGCTGCGCGGAGGAGCTTTTGAAGCTCGCCGAGGGCATCGACTACGACTACCTCTTCACCGCTGAGGCCAAGTCCATCCCCCTCATCCACGAAATGGCGCGCCAGAGCGGCGCGAAGAAGTATTTCATCGCGCGCAAGGGCCCCAAGGTCTACATGCCGACCCCCATCTCCGTGGACGACAAGTCCATCACCACCGTCGCCCAGCAGAAGCTCTACCTCGGCTCTGACGACGCAGAACTCATCCGCGGCAAGAAGATCCTGCTCGTCGACGACGTCATCTCCACGGGCGGCTCGCTCAAGGCGATGGAAGCGCTCGTCGAAAAGGCGGGCGGCACCGTCACGGGCCGCATGGCCGTTCTCGCCGAAGGCGGCGCAGCCGACCGCAAGGACATCCTGTTCCTCGAAAAGCTGCCTGTCTTCAACGCCGACGGCAGCGTGAAGTAAAAAACAGCAGAAGCGCAACGCGCCTTTCAAAGAGCTTTCTTTGAAAGGCGCTTTCTTTGTTATTCGGTGATCTCCTCGCAGACCGTCGGCGGTGCGGGCTCTTTCTCAACCTCCGGCACTGCCGTCATCTCCGTCAAACCGCGGCGGCAGAGCACGCAGCCCGCCGCGCATACGGCGGCCATGACGGCAAGAAACTGCCACTTCTCCGCAAAGCCGCCCAAAAGACCCAGCGGGTCGTTCATCGCGTTGAACGCGGCGTGCGCGGCGATCGTGGGCAGGATGCTCCCCGTGCGATGGCGGATGTATCCGAAGAGCAGACCCATGACGAACGCATAGGCGATCTGCACCGGCGCCCCGTGGATGAGGCCGAAGAGCGCAGCTTGCAGCACCACGGCGATCCACGCGGGCATAGCGCGTTCCAGCCGCGACTGGATGATCCCGCGGAACACGAGCTCCTCCGCAAGCGGCGCGCCGACCACAACGGCGAGTGCCGGAATCCATCCCGTCTCTGCACTGAGGCGCATGGCCTCCCCATACTCGGCCATCCAGCTTTCTGGCAGCAGGGCAAGCGCCAGACTGACGATCACATAGAGGCCGACCGCGCCGAAGGCGCAGAAGCCCGCCGTCCAGCCCGAGCAGCGGCGAAGGCCTGCCCCCTCGGATAGCGGCTTTTTCCGCAGCAGGAACCACAGCAGCAGTACCGCGACGATAACAACATTCGCCAACAGCGTGAGCGCAGGCAAGCCATCCAAAAGCTGCTCCGCAAACGCCTGCGCGCCCTGCGCCATGTCGCCTCCTCCGTTGACCACCTCACCAAAGGCAGCAGCGATACCATAGGCAGCGCCAACGAAAACCTGCGTCAACGAAAAGAAGAGCAGATACAAAACGGATTTGCCCAGCGCGGCCAAAATGGCCTTTACAGAATAGGAACGTTCCATTTTCCTCTCTCTTTCCTCCTGGTCTCACGCCGAGGCGTCACAGCGGCCGGTCACACATGCGCCGCCATGTGTCCCGAATGAGGAAACAGATCATCGCCAGCAAGAGCGGCGCAAAGGCAAGGCCAAGGAGCATCTCGACATCAAACCGGACCTGCTCGGGGAGCAAGCGCTGAATCGAGACGGCGCCCAGCGCCGTCAGCAGTTGATACAGGAACAGCAGAAGCGACAGGGCATACACCGTCAGGCGGAATTTTTGCCGCCTGACCTCCCGCCATGTGAAGCGGACGGCGTTGTAGTCAAGCAGAAGCACGATCAACGGCAATGCCGCGCCGAGGATGTTCCCTGCTTCCTCCGCGCCGTCCGCTGTGAGCGTATACAGCATGATGAGCGTAATCGCGACGCTCAAAATCGCCTCGATCACCCTTTGTGACTTGCTGCGTTCTCTTTTTTGCGGACGGGTCATGCCCAGCGCCTGATATTCCGCCTCCGAATACTGTCGAGCATTCTGTCCACGCTCATTCTTCACGCGCAGCAGTCTCCTGACCTCCCACACGCACATAAGAAAGGAAACGGCAAACAGAAAGCTGAACAAAAGCCGCCCGTCGGTGAACGACAGGATCAGGAAAGCCGCGGCGCTGCTGCCAAACGTGATGGCCGCGGAGAGGCTGGGCTTCCTCGCATCGGAGCGAAGCAAACATTGAGACTTCATGTGTGTCAACCCCTTTCTGAATGATTTGCATCATTTGATAGTGCAGCGACACGTTGTCGCATATAAACTCTGCGTGGGATTTCCCTGCAAAGAGGTAAAAGTGACGGAAAGGTCACAACCTTTCTAACTGATATTCCGAGAAGTGGAATGACGGGGTAACGCCCTGAAACGCTTCCCTTGATACTGCGTTGGAAGAAGCGGAACGTATTTTCTGCAACTGACACAGCACGCTGAAGTCGGCTGTCTGCACCCGCAACTGTCCCTTTGGGGACAAGGCAAAACCGAGCCAGAGGTGGCCGGTGGTGTTAGGCCGGAGGTCTATAAAGTACCTATGTTCAGAATACGGTTGACTACCGTTGACAAAAGCCCGAATGTACAGGTCTATAACGGGATATGGTAGAAATGCCATAGCCGTGAAAACGGCGTATGTGGGGCAAAGTAAGATTTGTCGATATGAAATTCCCTATGGTGTTACAGGCACAATCAAGCATACAGGTCTAAAGGGCAGAGCTAAGGGTATTATGCACAGATAGGAATATCGGAACGTGGAAAGTCCCGAATGTGGAGTGGATACGCACGATGAAGCAGTGAGCGGGAAAATCGTGCCGCCCTTTTGGGGAGGTGCGGTATAACCGTTCTTAATCCGGGAGGAAAGAGCAGCCATGCTACCTGTGAAACCGTGAATAAAGTAAGCGGTGGAGGGACGGGCTGTAGTCAGGAGCAGAAATAAAATCATAATCAATAAACACGCATAGGTTCGAGTAGGACTAAGAAAGGCGAAAATCCGAACGAAAGTGAGGACAAGTAACCGACTATGGCAACAAGAAAGGCACGAAAGAAAGATAAGTTAAGGCACGCCGAGTATTACGACTTTCAGGAAATTCAGGATAAGCTGTATGCTGACAGCAGTAAGGGCAAAGTTTCCAAACATCTGGTAGGAATTATTGCATTGCCCGAAAATATACGGCTGGCATACCGCAACATCAAGAAAAACCATGGGAGCATGACACCCGGCACAGATGGAAAAACGATTACAGATTTAGCAACACTCTCTGATAAACAGCTAATTTCTTCCGTACAGAACAAGTTAGGCTGGTACGTTCCGCAAAGTGTTCGGCGAGTAGAAATTCCGAAAGGAAATGACCCAACAAAGAAACGCCCGCTTGGAATACCGACAATTATGGACAGGCTGATACAGCAGTGTGTATTGCAGGTCATGGAGCCGATATGTGAGGCTAAATTCCACGACCACAGCTACGGGTTCCGCCCTAACAGGAACCAACAGCACGCAATCGCCCAGGTTCATAAGGATATGCAGAGAAGCAATCTCCATTATGTCGTAGATATAGACATTAAGGGGTTCTTTGACAACGTGAACCACGGGAAACTGTTGAAACAGCTCTGGACAATGGGAATCCATGACAAAAAGCTGCTCAGTATCCTATCCGCTATGTTAAAAGCGGAGGTGGCTGGGATTGGATTCCCGGAGGTCGGAACGCCGCAGGGCGGTATTATCTCGCCCTTGCTCTCCAATGTAGTTCTGAATGAATTGGATTGGTGGCTTGCCAGTCAATGGGAAGAAATACCGACAGAGTTTCCTTACAAGGAAACAGTCAACTCAAATGGAAGCGTGAGCAGAAGCCATAAGTTTTCTGCATTGCGGAGAACGAAGCTGAAAGAAATTACCTGCGTCAGATACGCCGACGATTTTAAGATATTCACCAACAGCTATCAAAATGCGGTGAAATTATTCCACGCAACCAAAAGCTGGCTCCATGAAAGACTCTCCCTTGAAATCAGCCCAGAAAAGTCAAAGGTGATTAACCTGAAAGAACAATATTCAGAGTTTCTTGGTTTCAAGCTAAAGGTGATTCCCCGTGGAAAGCGGAGCAACGGACGCACGAAATATGTTGTGGAAAGCCATGTCAGAGAGAAATCCATTGCGAAAATAAAACCAAACCTAAAACGGCTGATTTATGATATTGAGTTCCCGTCACAAGGCAAACGTACTGAATATCGGGCGATTTGCCGGTATAACGCTTATGTAATGGGAATCCATGACTATTACCAATTAGCCACAAAGGTCTGCGATGACTTTACGCCATTCGCCTTATCTGTCCACAAGAGCCTACGGGCAAGACTGAAAGAACGAGTTAAAACTGCAAAACAGGTCAGGAAAAGGAAACTTCCGTGTGAAGTTCCCAAAGTTATCAAGGAAAGATATGGGAAAAGCAAGCAGCTTCGATATGTAGCCGGACACGCCGTTGTCCCGGTGGGCTACATACGGCATAAGCCCCCAAAGTCTATGAACCGCAAAATCAACTCCTATACGCCGGAAGGCAGAGCCGAAATCCATAAAAATCTGGATAGAATCGACATGACGGTTCTTCATTATCTGATGAGGAATCCGGTCCTGTACCATTCTATCGAATACAACGATAATAGGCTCTCGCTGTACTCGGCTCAAATGGGAAAATGTGCCGTGTCTGGCAAAATACTTGCGATTGGTGATATTCATTGCCACCACAAAGTGCCGCGGCATTTAGGCGGTAAAGACAATTATCAAAATCTGGTACTGGTATGTGAAGATGTACATCATCTAATTCATGCTACAAACCCTGATACTATCAGAAAGTATCTGGAAATCCTCAACCTTGACCAAAAGCAGAAAGAAAAACTCAACAAACTAAGAAGCCTTGTTCATGTTGAGAGTTATTGAGATGAAATAAATTCTGTTCCCGATGGCAAGCCGGGTGAGCTGAAAGGTTCACGCCCGGTTTAGGGCGGGGGAAAATCCGGAGATAACATCAAAGGATTACCTATCGCTATTCGGATTTTTGTCGCTGTCTAAAAGTTTTCTGTCATTTTGCCCGTTTTTTGTAATTACCCCCCCTATTTATTTGTGCAATTATACCATAACTTTAGTTGCTTGTAAACAATGATTTGTGAAAAGCGGCGTTCTCACTCTTTGATAAGACCGGCTTACCGTCCCCTCCGCGCAAGCACATGTGCTCCTCACTTTTCGTCAGTTTTACTAAAAAAGTTTTAGCTTTTTCTGCTGGACAAGTGCAAAAGAACGTAGTATCCTATAAAAAATAAACGAGGAAGATGGATGATTCATCCGCCAAACTGGTCAAACACAACAAAGCAAGGAGGAAAACGCAT
>ERZ808240.3689-NODE-3689-length-14541-cov-21.489852_pt1 | contig 14541 bp, 19 predicted proteins | sample MGYA00521084_ERZ808240 | MGnify/ENA primary metagenome ERZ808240 (study PRJEB31516, sample SAMN03275571) | gut metagenome | biome: mammalia-associated habitat; material: feces | host: Papio cynocephalus | place: Kenya | collected 2012-08-06 ... | reverse complement strand
CTTTTTTTATCTATTTTTCTTACTATCTACAAAATTTATTCTATTTTACTGAAAATAAAAGGATTATTAAAGAATTTTACTTATCAAGAATTACTTGATAAAAATATAGATATTCCTAAACTAGAAGATGTAATTAATAGGTATCAAAATAAAGTTATGATTATTGAATTAAAAGAAAAGATTGATATAACTAAATATTTAGAAAATCCCCAAAATAATTATTATATTTCTTCTTTTAATTATGATTATGTATCTTATTTAAAGAAAAGTAATAATTATAATTTAGGAGTTATTAATTATGTTTTAAATAGTGGTGTAGATTATAGTAAGTTAGATTTTATCATGATTTTAGATACTATTTATAATCAAAAATTATTTAAATTTAAAGAATTGGAAATAGTAATTTATGGTGTTGTTGGTAAAATTAATGATTATAATAAAGAGTTAAAGTATATAGTATAAGTATTGAATCGAAAAATGTTTGCTTTTATATAAAATTATGCTGTAACATACTTAGTTTGAAAGGAATGATACTTATTATGAATAAAAATGTTATTTCATTAAATGAAACTACAGGTGTTGTTAATAATGTTGATGTAAAAGTAATTAGTGCAAATATCTTAATTAAAGATATGAATAATATTCTAAAAAAAATAAATCAGAAAATGTTAAGGAAAGAATTAATAAATTAAAGAAATGCAAGAAAAATGTCAATAATCATATTAAAAATATAGATTGGATGACAGATATGTATATGTTTTTAACTGGGATTAAATTAGTCACTACATTTACAACTAAATATATTTATATTTATATATATAGGCAATTTTAAATTATTACAGGAGTTGTTGTAAAAACCATTAAATATATAATTGATAATGTTGCTGCTGGTCTTTTTTATGATTTATACAAGACTAGTGATGAAAAGATACCTTAAAAAATAAGAGAATCAAAAGCAAAAGAAAGACAAATTGCTCAAGAAATAAGTGAATTGAAAGATAAATTGGTTATGTAGAAACTGGTTTAACTACTTCACATACATATTCTTTTTGATGTGCCATCATCAAAAAGTGAAACAGGTGGATATTATAAATACACCAAATACAAACACTAAAGTTTTAAAATTAGTAGATAATTATATGTCTAATCAAAATAAAGATATAAAAAAAGATAATAAAATAAAAATACACTGATAAACTTAAATTATCAGTGCTTTTTAATTTAATAAATAAATTTGTTTAGACGGACTTTAATTAACTCAATAATGTTTCATTTTTAATCTTATTTTGCTATAATTAATTTGTTGAGTGGTGGTAGTATGTTAGATAATACATCTTTATTTGATCGAGAAAAGATTGAAAGTGCTTTAGTTAGTAAAACTTTTTTTGAAGTATTTGAGGCTCTTGAAGAAAGTGGATATAATCCGGTAAATCAGATAACTGGTTATTTAGTTACTGATGATCCAATGTTTATAACAAATTATAAAAAAGCAAGAGATAAAATAGTTAAGATTGAAAAAGTTAAGTTAATTTCTTTACTAGTGGAGAATTACTTTTTAAAATGAGAACTTTAGGAATGGATTTAGGTACTAAAACATTAGGGCTTGCTATATCAGATAAAAAAGGAATTATAGCATCACCATACAAATTAATTAAATATAAAAATATAGAAGATGCTGTAAATGAAGTTTTAGCAATAATTGATAAAGAAAAGGTTGAAAATTTGGTTTTGGGACTACCTAAAAATATGAATAACTCACTTGGTTTTGCAAGTGAAAGAAGTTTAAATTTTAAGAAATTATTAGAAGAAAAAACTAACTTAAAGATTGAATTAATAGATGAAAGATTATCTACTGCTGAAGCTGAAAGAATATTACTTGATTATGATATGTCAAGAAAGAAAAGAAAAGAACATATTGATAATACAGCTGCTGCTATCATATTAGATACATATTTAAGAAGGGAAGAGAAAAAATGAATAATTCAAATGGAACATTTACTATTAAAGACAATAAGGGAGAAGAATTAACATGTAACGTTTTATTTACATTTGATTCTGATGAATTTAAAAAAAATTATATAGTGTTTACTGATAATACATTAGATGCAAATGGGAAAATAAAAGTTTATGCAAACACTTATGATCCTAGTGGAAACGATATTAATTTAGGACAAATTGAAACAGATAAAGAGTGGGAAGTTATTGAAGGATTACTTGCTTCATTACAAGAAAAGATAGGAGAAGAAAGTGGAGAAGAAAATAAATAAAGACAAAGTTGTTAAAAATAAAAAATTAGGAGTAAACAAAATAATTTTAATTATTTGTACTATCGTTATTGCTATCTTAATAATTTTTATAGTTGCTAGTGATTATTACCTTTCTCCTGTAAACAAAAAGAGCGAAGAAATAATTAAATTTGAAATAGCTAATGGAACTGGTAAAAATAAAATAGCAGATGATTTAGAAAAAGCTGGTTTAATAAAAAATGCAACTGTATTTAAAATTTATATTAAATTAAATCACAATAAAGAATTATATGCTGGAACATATAATTTATCTAAAAGCATGAGTGTTAATGAAATAATAGATACTCTTCATAAAAATAAATCCTTAGAAGCAGAAGTAATTCAAGTTACTTTTATTGAAGGAAAAAGGTTAACTGATTATGCAAAAGTAATTGAAAACGAATTCGGTTATAAGGCTGATGATGTTATTTCATGTGCTGATAGTGATCAATTTGTTAATAAAATGATAAGTACATATGATTTTATTACTGATGATATAAAACAAGATGGTATTTATCATCCATTAGAGGGATATTTGTTTGCTGATACTTATGATTTTAAAAAGAATGCTACAATTGAAGAAATATTAAATAAGATGATTTATACAATGGGTAAGAAATTAGAGGTATATAAAGATGATATAAATGTTAGTAAATTAAGCATTCATGAGTTACTTACTCTTGCTTCAATAGTTGAGCTAGAAGGAGCAAATTCCAAAGATAGAGCAGGTGTTGCTGGAGTATTCTATAATAGAATAGAAGCAGGCTGGACACTTGGATCTGATGCCACAACTTATTATGCAGTTAATAAAGATTTTTCAAAAGATTTAACTAATAACAATTTAAAATCATGTAATAAATATAATACAAGAAGTGAAAATACTTGTGCATTTACTGGTTTACCAATTGGTCCAATAGATAGTCCTTCACTAAATTCAATAAATGCCGTTATGGAACCTGAAGAAAATGATTATTATTACTTTGTTGCTGATGCAGAAGGAAATACATATTTTGCATCAACTTATAAAGAACACGTTAAAAATGTTTCAAAATTAAAAAGCTCTGGAAAATGGTATGAATATTAGAAAAGTATATTAAGATATACTTTTTTAGGTTATAATTTGACTTTTTTAAGTTTGTCGTGTAGTATATATTCCTATGAAAGAGGAAAATTATATATGGATTCAAAAATGCTAAATGAAACAACTAATATTAGAAATTTATATGATTATAAAGAAAAAAATCATTTAATAGAGAATAAAAGTAATTATCAAATACTAGAAACAGCCAAAAAAGAAAATGAACTAGAAATAGAACAATATAAATTAAGTGAAAATATAGATGAATTAGATTTAATTAATGATAATATAAAAAATAAATATAATAATTTAATAATAAGTATTATATCTGAATTTTGCTTATTGTGGATTATAAATATTTTAGTTACTCCAAATAATATTTTTTCAATTACGATAGTTGGCATCATACTTACTTCAATTAATATACTTGTTACAACATTAAATGAAATTTCTCATAAATCATTTAAGGAAAATTATCGATTAAAAAATGAGGTTTTACCTAATTTAATTAAAAGTAATAAAGACAAAATTAATAGTTTACAAAAAGAAATAGATGAAATCAAAAAACAAACAATATTACAAAAAGATAATAAAGCAAATGCTAGTGGAATTGATTTACCAAAAATAATTTATTCCAATAGTAAAGAAGATAAGAAGATTGATTCAGAATTAAGCAGCATTAAAATAAAAAATTATGATTTTAACATAAATTAAAGAAAGAAGAAAATAGAAATGAATAAAGAATTATTTTTAAATGAAACAACAAATGTTGGGTTAGTAGTAGATAATGATAAGAAATTAAAAAGAGTAGAATCTAATGAAAATAAAAATACAGTTAAAATCTTGTCATTACAAAATGAAATAGAAAGAGAAAATAAATATTTAAAAATGTTTAAGAAACAATTAGAAAAATCTAAGAATAATATTAAATGGAAAAATAGATTCTGGGGATTAAATATATTTATGATTTTAACAAATATTTTTATAGGTCAAAAAATATTAACTGATGCTAGTTATTATGAAGTATTATTTAAACTATTAGTTGCAGCTAACACTGTTACATTGCTTTATCAATTAACATCATATCATATATTCGGAACATATAAAGAAAATAGATTTAACATAAAAGAATTACCTAAAGGAATAGAAAAATCAGAAGATAAAATTGAAAGTTTAGAAGAAACACTTAAAAATTTAAAAGACAAAAGTAATTATAATGAGAATAAACTTACAAATGAAGATATGATAAAACTTGCGACAGTAAATTATCCTGAAAGAACAAATGAGGAAATATTTGGTAACGACATTCAATCACCAGCCAAAATTAAAAAAATAACTTTTAATCATAAAGGAACTATAAAATAGTTCTTTTTTCTTAATTTTTTGCAATTTATAAATAACCTATGATATAATCTAGTTCGTAAGGAAGTGTTCCCTATGAGAGAGACAATATTAGAAATGGAAAGATATGCTGAAGCAAATAATATTCCTATTATTGAACTAGATTCTATTAAATTTATTATGAAATATATTAAACTTAATAATGTTAAAACAGTTTTAGAAATAGGTACAGCAATAGGTTATTCAGCAATACTTATGGCTAATGCAACCGATACAGTTGAAATTACAACTATTGAAAAAGACGAAAAAAGATATCGTGAAGCAGTTAAAAATGTTAATGCTTGTGGTTTAGATAAAAGAATTGAAATAGTATATAATGATGCATTAGAAGTAAGTTTGACAGGACGAAAATATGATTTAATCTTTATTGATGCTGCTAAAGGTGGATATATCAAATACTTTGAAAGATTTTGTAATTATTTAAATCTGGGTGGAGTAATAATTACTGATAACTTAAAATTTCATGGTTTAGTTAAAGATAAAGCATCTATTAAAAGTAAAAATGTTAGAGGAATAGTTACTAAAATAGAAAATTATATTGAATTTTTAAATAACAATAAAGATTATGTTACTAAATTTTATGATATTGGAGATGGCTTATCAGTAAGCTTTAAAAAGAATAATGAAAAATAAACTATTAATAAGAATAAATAATTTATTAGAAATTGAAAACTATTATAAAGAAGGTATAACAAACTTTCTTTTTCCTTTATCATGTTATAGTATTGGTTATGATACCTTTAATTTGGATGAAATAAAAAGTATTAAAGAAAAATATAATATAAATGTTTATCTACTTGTTAATAGAGTGCTAGATAATAAAGATTGTAATAATTTTAAATTAATTATACCAAAGTTAAGTTTTGTAAATGGAATTATCTATGAAGATATCGCTATATATCAAATGCTTAAAGACACTAATATAAATTTAATTTGGAATCAAGCCCATTTTGCAGTTAATTATCATTCAATCAATTACTGGCTATCTAAAAATAACATTATATCTTGTATGCTTGCCAATGAATTAGAAAAAAGTGAATTAAAAACAGTTTTAGATAATGTTAATAAAAATGTAATATTACCTATTTTAGGACTTAATATGGCTATGTATTCAAGAAGAACTTTATTAAAATTTTATAGTGATACTTTTAAAACTGAATATACAAATGTTGCCGTTTTAAAAAATGATGCTGTAGAATTTTTAGCTAAAGAAAATGAATACGGAACAGTTTTATTCTATAATAAATATTTTAATTTAATACCAGAGTTAAACAATATTAATGATGATAAAATTCTAATGTATTATATTGAACCTAATGGATTAACTTCAAAAGATGTTATTGCTATTTTAAATGGTAAAAAAATAGATTATGATAATAAGTTCTATGAAAATAAAACTGTATATAAAGTGAGTGATTTAAAATGATAGAGTTATTAAGCCCTGCCGGTGATTTTGAAAGATTAAAGTTTGCTTTAAGATATGGTGCTGATGCAGTTTATATAGGCGGTAAAAATTATTCATTAAGAGCTAATGCCATAAACTTTACTAACGAAGAAATAAAAGAGGCAGTAGTATATGCTCATAGTTTAAATAAAAAAGTATATGTTACAGTAAACATCGTTTTGCATGATGAAAATATAGATGGACTAAAAAATTATCTATTATTTTTAGATAGTGTTAATGTTGATGCCATTATTGTAAGTGATATTTATATAATGAGTTTATGGAAAGAATTGAATCTAAAAATGGAACTTCATGTTTCAACTCAAGCTAGTACTTTAAATAAAGAAACCGCTCTTTTCTATAAAGAGTTAGGTGCTAGTAGAGTGGTCTTAGCAAGAGAAGCTAGTGAAGAAGATATAAAAGAAATAAAAGATTATACTGGTTTAGACTTAGAAGCATTTATTCACGGCGCAATGTGTACTTCAATTAGTGGCAGATGTATTATGAGCAATTATGCAACAAGTAGAGACGCTAATCGTGGAGGATGTGCCCAAGTATGTCGTTGGAATTTTGCAATTGATGACGAAAAAGGTAATGAATCAGGAAATAACTTTCAAATGTGTCCTAAAGATTTAAATATGGCCATATACATTAAAGATATGATAGATGCTGGTGTTAATTCCTTTAAAATTGAAGGAAGAATGCGTAGTATTTACTATATTGCCACTGTTTTATCTAGTTATCGTAAAATTATAGATGATGTTATAAATAATCGTATAAATGATAAAACAATTAATTATTATCTTAAAGTATTAAATAGATGTGCCAATAGAGAAAGTAATCCCCAATTTTTTAAAGGATTACCTAATTATAAAGATCAATACTATAATGGTAATAGAGAAGTATCTAATCAAGATTTTTTAGGAGTAGTATTAAGTAATGATAATGGGCTAATTACCTTAGAACAAAGAAATTATTTTAAAAAAGGTACTACTATCGAATTTATTAGTCCTAATTTTGAAGAAACTGAGTATACTATAGAAGATATTTATGATGAGGATATGAATTTAATAGAAGAAGCAAATCATGCTCAAATGATTGTTAAATTTAAAACAAATATTCCTCTATGTAAAGATGATATTATGAGATTAAAAACAATTGACAAAGAGTCTATTTTGTAGTATATTCTTGTTATTGTAAATTTTGAAGGAGATTTGATATTTATGTCAAAGAAAGATATATTATTAACAAGTCAAGGTTATTTAGAACTTGAAGAAGAATTAAATGAATTAAAAAATGTAAGAAGACCAAAGGTTATCGAAGCAATTAAAGATGCTAGAAGTCAAGGAGACTTATCTGAAAATGCCGACTATGATGCTGCTAGAACTGAACAAGCTGAAGTTGAAGGTAGAATTAAAGAACTTGAATTTATGCTTGCTAATGCAACTATTATCGAAAAGAAAAATTCTCATATAGTTGATGTTGGTTCAACGGTTACAATTAAATATGTTGATGATGACGAAGAAGAAGTTTATCATATCGTAGGAAGAATGGAAGCAGATCCATTTGAAAATAAAATTTCTAACGAATCACCTATTGGTAAAGCAATTATTAATAAGAGTGAAGGAGATACAGTAGAAATTTCATCTCCTACTGGAAGTTATCAAATTAAAATAGTTAGTGTTGCCTAACTATTTTTTTAAAATTCCTATTACGAATTATCGTTATTAGATACTTGCATAAATATATAAAATTTGATAATATGAATACGTAAGGAAAACTTACATAAAATAAAAAAGGAACATCCAATTTCGCATATTGGGTGATTACCGATATTTTGTACTCACCTAATTAATTACTGAGTTAGGTGATTTTCTTTATATAATACTATATATAATAGAATAATTAAAAGAAGGATAAAGATTAATAAAAAGAAAATTAATATATCTCTTTTGTTCATAATTATCTGCCTCCCTTCGTTATGAAGTAAGGCAATCACCCAACTAATTAGTTGTTCCTATAAATAAATATATAGTTTCGTAAGAATAAAATCAATATAAAATTTACGAATAATCGTATTTATTGTACTTGCATAAATATATAAAATTTGATAATATGAATATGTAAGGAAGACTTACATAAAATAAAAAAAGGAACATCTAATTTTGGACGTTAGATGATTACCTTATAAAAAGTTGATTCACCAAAACTCCCTGTTGAGGTGATTTTTTTTACCTCAAATTGTCATTTTACTAAAATAACGATTATCAATAAAATGATTATTATAAGTAATATAAAAATTAGACAATCTTTTTTACTCATAACATCTCCTTCTTTCATTATAGTTTGAAAAAAGGTAATCACCCTAACAATTAAATGTTCCTGAGTAAAACTATAACAAATAGAGTTTGATGTAGTCAATGTAAAATAAACGAAATTTCATAAAAAATATTATCAAACAAATGGTTGCAATTAATTTTAATTATGTTATAATAGGAAACAATTAATTGAGAGGGGTGTAAGCTATGCATATAGACTATTCCAAAATAAATATTGAAAACATAAATGAATTATCAAGATATCTTAATTTAAGAAAACAATTTATAGAAGAACAATTAAATGAAATTTCTAATCATTATGCTATAGATTTTACTGAATTGTTTAATAAAATAACTAATTTATATAACCATATTCTAAACTTAGCACAATTAGAATTTAGAAATGATTTTAATAATATTTGTTCCTATATTATTCAAGAAGAATCACAAATCTTTACAAACTATGCAAATAGTGTTCCTAAAAATAATACAAGATTGATAATAATATCAATGTTTATAAAAGAATGTTTACAAGATATTGTGAATCAGTATGCAAATAGTTCATTTATAACTCAAAGATTATACGAAGAACATCAAAAACATTTTAGTTAAATTCAAAGTAAGCAAACAAAACTTACTTTTTATTTTGCCTATTTTATGATAATATATGGATTAGAAAAAGAAGTGATTAATTATGCGAAAAACAGTATCCTTAATTGGAAGACCAAATACTGGAAAGAGTTCATTATTTAATAGATTAATAAATGAAAAGAAATCTATAATTGATGATCAAGCGGGTGTTACTAGAGACCGTATCTATGGAATAGTGAACTATGAAGATAAAAGTTTTAATTTAATAGATACTGGTGGAATTGATTTAGAAAAAGCAACATTTAATGAAAACATTAAAATGCAAGCCGAACTTGCTATTGATGAATCAGATTTAATCGTATTTGTTATAGATGGTAAAGAAGATTTAACAAGTAATGATTTATTAATATCTAGTCTTCTTAAAAAGAGCAATAAAGAAGTAATAGTTGCTGTAAATAAATTAGATGAAAAACATATGAATAACAACGTTTATAATTATTATGAACTTGGATTTGACGCTTATTATCCCGTATCAGCTGAACATAATAAAGGAATTAAAGAGTTATTAAATGCTATTACTAAGGACTTTAATCCCTATACAACTGAAGAAGATGATGCAACTTTAAAATTTTCCCTTATTGGTAGACCTAATGTCGGAAAAAGTAGTTTAGTAAATGCCTTATTAAATGAAGAACGTTCAATAGTATCAAACGTTGCTGGAACTACTCGCGATGCTATTGATTCTCGTTTTACATATGAAAAAAACGACTATATCGTAATTGATACAGCTGGTATGCGTAAAAAAGGCAAGATTTATGAAAATATTGAAAAATACAGTTTACTTAGAAGTCTTAAAGCAATCGAAAGATCAGATGTCTGTGTTCTTGTCTTAAATGCCGAAGAAGGAATAATTGAACATGATAAACATATTGCTTCATATGCTATTGATGCTGGTAAAGCCCTTGTCATATGTGTAAATAAATGGGATTTAATAGATAATAAAGATGAAGCAATTAAAACATGGACTAAATTAATTAGAAATAACTTCCAATTTGCTCCGTATGCACCAATCGTATTCTTATCAAGTAAAACAAAATCAAGAATTCATACATTAATGCCAGAAGTAATTAAAGCCTATGAAGGACTAACAAGAAGTGTTAAAACTAGTGTTTTAAATGATGTAATAAGAGAAGCAGTTCTAATTCATGAACCACCTTCTTATAAAGGAAAACGTTTAAAAATATACTTTGTTCATCAAACCGGAACCAAGCCACCTAAATTTGAATTTTCTGTTAACAATAAAAATTTAGTTCATTTTAGTTATGAAAGATATTTAGAAAATCAAATAAGAGAAAACTTTGACTTTACTGGTACTCCTATAATCTTTAAATTTACTAATCGTAGTGGCGATGATGAATAATAAAATTTTAATTGATAATGAAGAATATGAAATAATTGTTAATCGTAAACGAATTAAAAATCTATACTTAAGAATAAAAGAAGAAAATAAAATAGAAGTATCTGCTAATTTTTATACAACCAATAAAGAAATATTAAAAATAATAAATGATAATAAAGCCTTTATAATTAAAGCTAATAATAAACTTAAGGTAAATAAATTAAAACCTAATAAAATAATGTATTTAGGGGATGAATTATCTCTAATAGAAAGCGATAAAACATTTATAGATAATAATTATATTTATGCTAAAAGTGAAGAAGATGCCATAAATTATATTTATAGTCTATGTTATGATGTTTTTAAAGTTAGATTAGAACGAATAATGAGTATGTTTGATACTTTGCCAGAGTTTACCTTAAGAGTTCGTAAAATGAAAACTAGATGGGGAGTTTGCAACAAAGGTAGCATGACCGTAACTTTAAATACCGAACTAATTACTAAAGATGTTAATTTAATAGATTATGTAATTGTTCATGAACTATGTCACTTTAAACATATGGATCATTCCCCCACATTTTGGAATGAAGTAGCTAAATATTATCCCTATTACAAACAAGCAAGAAAGGAGTTAAATAATAAATGATTGAATCAGTAAATAATGAAAGAATAAAAGAAATAGCCAAATTACATGATAAAAAGTATCGTAAAATTAATAATAAGTTTCTTGCTGTAGGAAAACATTTAGTTGAAGAATCATTAAAAAAGAACATAGTTTTAGAATTATTCTTGCTTGAAGGAACATCAAATATTTATGGAGTGGAAGCAACTTATGTATCAGAAAAAGTTATGAAAAAACTATCAGATCAAACAAGTAGTCCTAAGGAATTAGCAGTTTGTAAAATTAAAAATAATAACGAAATAGTTGGCAATGTGGTCATGTTAGATGATATCAAAGATCCCGGAAATCTAGGAACAATAATTCGTTCAGCAGTTGCCTTTAATTATCAAACAATTATTTTATCAAAAGAGTGTGTTGATGTATATAACGGAAAAGTTATAAGATCCAGTGAAGGAATGCTTTTTAATATAAATGTAATAATAGATGATATCGAAAAATATATTTATATCTTAAAAAATAATGGCTATAAAATTTATTCAACAGATGTAGTTACCGGAGTTAGCCCTCAAAAGGAAAATAATAAGCATGCTATAATTATTGGCTCTGAAGCTAGTGGCGTAAAAGAAAGCGTTAAAGCTCTTGCCGATCAAAATTTAAAACTTGCTATGAATCCTTTATGCGAAAGCCTTAATGCTGGAGTGTCCGCTAGCATCCTAATGTATGAACTTGGTGGTGAAAGATGAAAGATTTATCGTTTTTAAAAAATCGTTATTTTGTTTATAAAGGAATTTACGATAATAAAAATGTTTATGAAAACACCTTAGAAGCAATAAAAGTAGCTATTCGTAAAAATAAAGCCATCTATCTAACCGTATGTGAAACTAAAGATAAAGAATTAATTATTTGTGAAGATGATTGTTTAACCAGAATTCAAAATCAAAAAGATAACATTAAAGATATGACTTATGATGAAATATCTTATTTATCTTTTTATCATATTCCTAAATTATCTGAAGCCTTAGAACTAACCAAAGATGTTCCCATTATTTTAAGTTTAAAAATACATACTAAAAATGAAACGTTATTTAATTTATTAGATAATTATTCCGGCAAATTTGCTTTATTATCAACTGACATTAAAATAATAATGTGGTTAAATAAGCATCGTGAAAATTATATTGTAGGAGAAGTTATAACCAAACATAAAGGATTTAACTTAGGATTTTACTTTATTAAATCAGACTTTAAGAGTTACAATATTGAATATTATGATAAAATAAAACTAAATAAATTAAGAGAAGAAAATATTGTTATTGGCTACTACATTAATAATAAAAATAGTTTAAAAACTTACAATAATATGTTTGATTCATTAATAATAGATAATTACATTGGAATAACAAGTAGGTGATAAAATTTGAAAAAAATTTATATAGGTAAAATAGTTAATACATTTGGTATTAAAGGGGAACTTAAAATAGTATCTAAATTTGAAATGCCAGATAGAGTATTTAAAATTCATAACCATCTTATAATTAAAGAGAGAAACTATGAAATAACAGGTGTTCGTTTTCATAAAAATAACTATTTAGTAGAACTTGATAACATCAAAGACATTAATGATATTGAAGATTTGATTGGTAACGATGTGTATTTTGCTAAAGAAGATTTAAATTTATTAGAAGAAGAATATTTAATAAGCGAATTAATTGATTATAAAGTAATATCTAATAATGAAGAAATAGGTATAATAACCGATTATGATGATAATAAAATTAATCCTTTAATTAAAGTAAATAATAAATTTTATATTCCCCTTAAAGGTTTTTATGAAAAGATAGATAAAGTAAATAAAAAGTTTTATGTTAAAGATGTAAGCGGGTTAATGTTATGAAAATAAGTATATTAAGTTTATTTCCTAATATGTTTGATGGTTTTCTAACTGAATCTATTATTAAAAGAGCTATTAAGGAAAAAAAGGTAGAGATAGAAATAATTAATTTTCGTGATTATTCACCCTTAAATAATAAAATGGTTGATGATACTCCTTATGGTGGAGGAGCAGGAATGGTTTTAAGATGTGAGCCTATTTATGAAGCGATAGACGCTATTAAAACGGAAGATTCATACATAATAATTATGGATCCAACTGGCACAACCTATAAACAAGCTAAAGCCAAAGAATTAAGTACTAAAAAACATTTAATAATAATTTGTGGCCATTATGAAGGATTTGATGAAAGAATAAAATTACTAGCCGATGAAATCATCAGTGTTGGTGATTTTGTATTAACAGGTGGTGAGTTACCAGCCATGATGATAACTGATTCCATTGTAAGATTAATTAGTGGAGTTATTAATAAAGATAGCTTAGCAAGTGAAAGTTTTAATGATAATTTACTTGATTATCCAACATACACTAAACCAGAAGAATATAGAGGTATGAAAGTACCAAGCATTTTACTTTCTGGTAATCATCAAAAAATAGATGAATATCGCTATAACGAAAAAATAAGAGTAACAAGGGAAAAAAGAAATGATTTAATGGGGGATTAAATTATGTACAAGTTATATAAAAATAAGAAAAAATATAAATTTAAAGAATCATTTGATTTCTTTAGCTATCCATTAACTTTAAATAATATGGAAGTATCTATAGTAGATGAAAGAATAATTAAAATATTTATTAAATCTAATATTAATTTTGATTTTTCTAAATTAGTTTCTAAAATATTAATTTTTATTGATAATGAAGGAACTGATACTGATGGGACCCTTATTTTAAATGAATTAAGTAATTTAAGTAATATGATATTCAATTTATATGCTGATTATTTTACTAAAACTGAACTTAATTATTACATGCGAAATATTAGGCTTTTAGTACAAGAAATTAAAAAAATAGAACTTAAAAAAATGCAGCAACAGCCTACGAATGAAATACGTTCAAGAAGATCTAGATAAAAATTAATAAAGTATAAAAATGTAAATGTAAATTAAATGTAAATTGACGCGGGGGGGTAATAGTATATAATTTTACTAGGATAAAGGTGATTTACATGTATAGTAAGGAAGAAAAAATAAAAGTATATGTTATGATAGGAACAATAATAATGCTCCTAGTGATATTTTCAGGAATAACATATGCTTTTTTTAGCGCGACAAATAATCAAGGAAGTACGTCTTTAATAGAAGCAACAAGTGGTAAAATGTTAATAAGTTATGCTGATGGAAAAAGCAGTTTATTAGTATCAAAAGATATTCAGCCAAGTAATAACATAATAGTTAATAAAACATTCACATTAACAGGAACAAATACAACAAGTGGACTAACCATGCCATATAAAGTAGGACTAAAATACACATCAACATTTAGTGATAATCAAATGCACTATTATATAAA
>ERZ808240.3688-NODE-3688-length-14546-cov-11.934028_pt1 | contig 14546 bp, 14 predicted proteins | sample MGYA00521084_ERZ808240 | MGnify/ENA primary metagenome ERZ808240 (study PRJEB31516, sample SAMN03275571) | gut metagenome | biome: mammalia-associated habitat; material: feces | host: Papio cynocephalus | place: Kenya | collected 2012-08-06 ... | reverse complement strand
CAATCGTAAAATCGAGCAATAAAAAAAGCAAGTGCATCACATCTCCATCAAAAATTTTTGGTTTTTGAGAAAAAGTGTTGCACTTGCTTTAATTTTATAAAAATACAGCCAAAATTGTTTCGTTGTATCGTTTGAAAATGGGGCGTTGTATTTTGCAACAGCCCCATTGGCAGTTTCAGGCACGGGGGTTAAAATCCTGGATAAGATAGCGGCCCTTGCCGCTGCGCGCTGCCGCCCTGTTCGAGCCCCACTGGGCACTCACACACAAAAAAAGTCCGCTGTTTTTAACAGCGGACTTTTTGGTGGGGTGCCCAGTGGGACTCGAACCCACGGTCTCCAGATCCACAATCTGGCGCGTTAACCGACTACGCTATGGGCACCACATCAATGCGCCCGAAGGGACTCGAACCCCCGGCCCACTGCTTAGAAGGCAGTTGCTCTATCCACCTGAGCTACGGGCGCACGTTGTTATCCCAATGGGTTCCTTTTATGGCGGCAACGTGTTGTCGAAGCACGCTGCGAGAAGTATAATACCATACCGGTCCCATCCTGTCAAGCATTTTTGCAAAAAACTTTCCCGGAAAAATTCTGCCCCGGTCACAGCAGCCACATGCCCGCCCAGCCGAGGGCAAACCCCAGCCCGGCACCGCAGAGCACATCCCTGGGGTAGTGCACACCGGTGAGCACCCGCAGCAGGCAGATGGCTGCTGTGATGGCTGCCATCACCCAGCCCACGACCGGGTAAAAATACAGCCAGGTCATGGCCAGCACCGCTGCACTCAGTGCGTGCCGGGAAGGAAACGAGTGGCCACGCGTCTCTTTGGTCACCAGCGGCACAAAGCCGGGCTGCTCATAGGGGCGCGGGAAGTTGAGCCGCGCCCGCAGGACGGTGCTGCCCCAGAAGGTGAGCCCCGGAACAAAGATGGCCCGGGCAGTGAGTTTGCTGTATTCCAGCGCAGCAGTGCTCTGCCCGGCCAGCCACAGGCGCACCAGCCGCACATTCAGCAGGCACAGCAGCACCGGGTAGCAGACAAAGGGCACGACGGGCAGCCACCGGTCCAGAAAAATCGTGCAGCGCTTTGCAAATGGATGCGCATCCATCCAGCGGTGTAGCACGGCGTAGTGTTCCGCAGTCACAGGTTCCGTTCCCCCTTTGCGGCATCAGAAACAGGTGTCCAGATATTCTTCCACATCAAAGGGCTCCGGCGTGGAGTCCTTGCGCAGGTAAAGCGGGTGGTGCGGATGGCCCTTTTTGCTCCGCTTGCCAAAAGTGACCCACGGAATATTCTTCTCCCGGGTCAGGGCCACCATTTCCCGCATGAGGCCGGGCAGGTAATCCCGCTTTTCGATCAGGGTGCCCCAGGCGGCCCACATGGTGGGCTCCGTCTCAGCCAGCACGGCCTGCAGCCAGCGCAGGTTCTCTTCACACAAGGCACGGTCCGGCACTTTATCCATATCGTTGGGGTCTGTAGCGCGCTGGGGATAGACGTTGAACATGATCCAGCTGTCAAAGCCGTTGGCGTTGGCCAGCCGCTCGACACTTTTTAAGGTAGGGTCCAGTGCGCCGGGCTGAGCGGTGCTGGGGTTGATGCCGATGCACACCAGCGGGCGGCGGCCTACCCGGCCCAGAACATAGCGGTACGGCTGATAGGTGTGCGGCTCATAATACCAGATGCCGCCGGGATATTCGCCTGCCTGCAGGACAGGCAACGATGCAGTCTGCATAAACTTGATACTCCAATCTCTATTTTCTCTTCTATCGTACCTGAAAATCCGGCACAAATCAACATTTTTACCGGAAAAACTCTCCCCTAAATGCAAAAACCATGGTATACTGAACAAAGAACGGCGCGGCAGCGGTCTGCCGCACAGTTTTGCCTTTGAGAAAGGAGCTCTCTCATGCTGGAAGATTACAAGAGCGCGCTGCGGGCAGGCCAGCGCGAATACCGTGCCTGCGTGGCGCGCGGACAGTCGCCGTACCTGGCGGTGCTGGACGATATTCTGGTCAATGTGGACATTGTTGCACAGGAACCGCTGGGCCTTGTGGATATCCCGGCGGAAAGCATTGTGGGCACCAAGACCAGCGGCCGGCACACCGCCTTTGCCCCCAACTTCATGCCGCTGCTGGAGCCGGATACTGAGTTTGCCGCCAAGTGGTCGGTGCTGTGTGATGCGCACCTGGACGAGGGCATCCACACGCCCATCATTGCCTTTGAATTCATGAACCGTTTTTACGTGATGGAAGGCAACAAGCGCGTTTCGGTGCTGAAATATTTTGATGCCGTCAAGATCCCCGGCACGGTCACACGGCTGGTGCCGGCGCGCGACGACAGTGTAGAAAACCGCATCTATTATGAATTCCTGGATTTCTACAAACTCTCTAAGGTATACGATGTGCAGTTCACACGCCTGGGCAGCTATGCCAAGCTGCAGACGCTGGTGTGCAAGGCGTCCGGTGAGAGCTGGACGGATGATGACCGGCTGAACTTTGCTGCCTTTTATACCGTGTTCTGCCAGCAGTTCAAGGCGCTGGGCGGCGAGAAGCTGCCGGTGACGGCCGGCGACGCCATGCTGGTGTACCTTTCGGTGTACCGCTACTCGGATGCCTGCGAGACCGGCCCGGCCGCTATGAAAGAAAACCTCTCCCGCCTGTGGAAAGAGGTGCAGGTGCTGGCAGAGCCGCAGGCCGTGGAGCTCTCGCTGGAGCCGAAGCAGGGCGGCGGAGAACCGCTGCTGTCCAAGCTGAACATTTTCAGCGGCAAACCCAGCGAGCTGAAGGTGGCATTCCTGCACGAATACAGCACCGAAAACAGTGCCTGGGTGCGGGGTCACGCCAAAGCCCGTGCAGCGCTGCTGAACGAGTTCCCGGACCGCATCAAGGCCTCCTGCTACGAGAACGTGAACCCGGAAGTGGACGCAGAGCAGATCATGGAAGAGATCGCCCACGACGGCGTGGATGTGGTGTTTACCACGAGCATCCGGATGCACACCGCCTGCCTGAAAGTGGCAGCACAGCACCCCAAGACCAAATTCCTCAACTGCTCGCTGAATGCACCGCACCCGCTGGTGCGCACCTATTACCCCCGCACTTATGAAGTGACCTATCTGCTGGGTGTGCTGGCCGGCGTGCTGAGCCGCAGTGACCGGGTGGGCTATGTGGCGTCGAACCCGATCTACGGCATCCCGGCGGCGGTAAATGCCTTTGCCCAAGGCCTGAAGACCGTGCGCCCGCAGGCCCGGGTGCTGCTGCGCTGGGCCTGCCTGCCGGATCCGGCACATCCGCTGGATTTCTCCGATACGCCGGACATTGATGTGTTCTATGCCCGCTCGGAGCACGAGCCGGAGGGCGTGAACCGTGATTACGGCCTGTGCCGCCGCCTGCCGGACGGCTCGCTGCAGCCGCTGGGCCTGCCGGTGTGGAAGTGGGAGCGCTTTTACATCGAGGTCATCCGCTCCATTTTTGACGGCACCTGGGACAGCGGCGCTTCCGGACGCGCTATCAACTACTGGTGGGGGATGCGCAGCGGTGCGGAAGAGGTGGTCTATCAGGATGCGGCAAACCTGCCGGCGGGCACGCTGCAGCTGCTGGATCTGCTGGAGCTGCACCTGAGCGACGATACCCTGAAGATCTTCCCCGTGGAGCTGTATGCCCAGGGACACGAACTGCGCACGCCGGAGGCAGTGGCCTACACGCCCAAGGAGCTGATGGAAATGGACTGGCTGGATGAATGCGTGGAGGGCACGCTCCCGCACTACGATGAGCTGGATGTCAAAACACGTACCCTGCTGGCCATCAACGGCCTGGACAACGTCAAGGGCCTGTCCAAGTAAGGCACACAGAGAGAACGGAGCGAAGCAGACGTGAAAATTCTTGTAATATCCGATGTTCCATCCAAGGCGTTGTGGGACTACAATACCCGTGAGCGGCTGGAAGGAATCGACCTGATCCTCTCCTGCGGGGATCTGCCCAAGAAATATCTGGAGTACCTGACGAACTTTACCGCGGCCCCCATCCTGTATGTGCACGGCAACCACGATGGAAGCTACAAGGGCAATGAGCCGGGCGGCTGTACCTGCGTGGACGACCAGATCTACGTCTGGAAAGGTCTGCGCATCATGGGTCTGGGCGGCTGCATCCGGTACAACCGCGAGGACACCTACCAGTACACGGAGGCGGCTATGCGCAGGCGCGTGCGCAAGCTGTGGTTCCGGGCACGGTGCGTGGGGGGCGTAGATCTGCTGCTCACCCATGCCCCGGCCAGCGGCCTGAACGACGGCGGCGACCCCGCGCACATGGGCTTCCAGTGCTTCAATGAATTGCTGGACGAATACCAGCCCAAGTGGTTTGTGCACGGGCACATGCATCTGAATTACGACCCCAAGCTGCCGCGCGTGTGCACCCGGGGCAGCACCACCGTCATCAATGCAACAGAGCGCTATGTGTTTGAGATCCCGGACCCGGACCCCATCAATGAACGGCGGTTCCTGTGGATGAACCGCGTATTCTGCGGCGGAGAATGACCGAAGCCCCCAATTAACGAAAAAAGAGAAAAGCCGCTGCACGGACACGATGCCGTGCAGCGGCTTTTTGTATGGTCAGATGGAGCCAAGGTGTGGGAACGGACACAGCAGAAGTGATGCGGCACCTCTGCTGCAAAGTGCATGGGAAAACTCTGCCGGGCAAACTTACAGTTCCAGCTTGCCGGAAACTTTGTTGATCACGTAGTAGGCAGCGCCTTCTTCGGGTTTGACATAGACCTTGCAGGACTGAACACCGACCTTGTGGGTGAGGCGGTAATCGGCTTTGGCGCGGTCAATGATATCACTGATGTTATACTGTTTGCTGCCCATCTCGACGTACAGCTCAGGGGTAAGCGGAGGACGGCCGCGGCGTGCGGGAGCTTTGGTGGACTTGCGCGCAGCGGCCTTGGACTCTGCGGCGGGAGTCTCAGCGGCAACAGCTGCTGCGGTGGTCTTTTTTTCAGACATCTTACAAACCTTCCTTCTGTATTTTTACTGCGCAGCCGAAGCTGCACAGCATGGCTCCAACGAAAACAACTTATCTATATAATAATTTTTTGTACAGTATTTGTAAAGAGTTTTTTCAAAAAAACATTGTAAAATCGGGAAGAAATGGCGGGATAAACTGCCGGAAACTGCATTTGAGACTTTTCGTGCAACAATGTCGTCACAAAGCGCGGAAAAAATGGGCGTTTCTGCCGATGCCGGGCAGGCGGTGCAACAGTAATAACCCGGGTTAAACTGGGGTTATACGGGGCTGGATTTACTCGATACAAAGCCCTTCCGCGCGTTGAACCACCGGCAGAAGCAGGGCTTCGTCCCAGTCTTCGGCCAGGGTAAACAGGCCCTGATAGATGTTGTACTGAGCGGCTTCGTCCGGGCGGCCCTGCGCCAGGCGGAACAATGCCTGCAGCAGCCGCAGCTTGAGGGCGCGCACCGGTTCCGGTGCACTGCGCAGGCGGGCGAGATCGTAGTCTGCCGTATTGCCGCAGGGCATGGCGCAGGTGGCACAGTTGGGGGCAACGGTGTGCTTTTCGGTGCGGGCAATGGCAAGCATCTGCTGCAGCTTTTCCGCCGGGGCATCCGGCTGTGCGGCAAGGCGCAGGCCGGCGTTCAGCACCTCATCCGTGTTTTCTGTTTTCGGCTCGCTGGTGGTGGCGCGGGCCAGGCCGATCAAGACGCCCAGCAGCTCCTCCCGCAGGCAGGCGGCGGGGGTCTGCGGGGCACAGAGAAAGTCAGACATAAAAGCTCCTTTTCAAGATGAAAAATATGCTCTCAGTATACCCGTTTTGCAGCACAGAAGCAAGCGTGCCTGCAACACAAAAGGCTCCCCCTTTGCGGGGGAGCCAGATGGGGATGAAGAGGGAGATGTCACAGCAGGGTAGGGACTTTTTCTGCCAGCAAGTCTGCCAGCTGTGCATGGCCCTTGCGGGTGAGATGCATGAAATCCACCTGATTGAATTCACAGTCTTTGGCATCCAGGAAGTGCACGCCCTGGCGCTCGGCAATGATGCGGAACTGCTCGGCCACGCCAGCGGATTTCTCCACGCAGCCATCACCCATGACGGAGTCATGGAAGCCGGCCCCGATGGGAGGCGGCGCAACGACCAGAATGTTGGGAGCCTTGGTGCCCCAGCAGTCCACGCTCTTGGCTTTCAAAATAAGACGTTCCAGGCCGACTGCGATGCAGGCTGCATTAGCCCCGAAGCGCTCTTTCACATCGTTGGTGCCCAGCATGATGATGAGCAGGTCAAGGACCTCGTGGCTCTTGAGCAGGGAATAGATCACGCTGAGCGCATCCATGGATTCGTGGATGGGGTCCACAAATACGGTGGTGCGGCCGGAAAGGCCTTCCTCGGTGACAAGGTACTGGTCGCCCAGTGCCTTCTGCAGGCGGCAGGTCCAGCGTTCGTCCTCGTTGAAACGGATGCCATGATCCGCGCAGTCGTTGGGGTCTGCGCAATAGCCGTGGGTGTTGGAATCACCCAGGCAGAGAATGTGAGTTTTCATGTTGCATTACTCCTTTTCCATGGTCTGACGGAAGTAGTAAATGGCACCCACCATACCGGCGTCGTTGTGCAGCTGAGCAGCACGGATTTCGAGCCCTTCGGCAAAGGCGGGCATGACCGAAGCTTTCACTTTGGCGGCAATGGGGTCGATGAGCAGTTTCTGCTGGGCGCTCACACCGCCGCCAATCAGGATCAGCTGCGGGTTGAAGATGTGCACCATACCGGCAAGGCCCTGTGCGATCTCGTCCGTCCAGGCGTCCAGCAGGGCCAGTACGGTTTCGTTGCCAGCCTCTGCGGCGGCAAAGATGGTGCGGCCATCCACGAGGGCCGGGTCCTTTGCCTTGGCGGCACGCACCAGCGCGGTGGTGGCCGCGTAGCGTTCCCAGCAGCCTGTGGCACCGCAGGTGCAGGGCACGCCATCCAGCGCGTGGGTACGGTAGTGGCCCAGCTCACCGCCCAGGCCGCGGGCACCTTCCAGCAGGCGGCCGCCGGTGAGGATGCCGCCGCCTACGCCGGTGCCCAGCGTCACACCGATGACATCCGTGTACCCCTGTGCGCCGCCGACCCAGACCTCGCCCAGCGTCATGCAGTTGGCATCGTTGGCAACAGTGACGGGCAGGCCGAAAGCCTGTTCCAGTTCCGCTTTGATGGGGCTGCCGATGTAGTTGGGCAGGTTGCCGCAGGTGCCGGCGACGATGCCCTTGCGGCCGTCGATCTGGCCGGTGGCGGAGACGCCGATGCCGGCAAGTGCTTCTGCCGGGATATTCTGTGCAGCCAGAAACGCGCGGGCCACGTTCAGAACGGTGGTGAGAACGGGGGTCTGGTAGCCGTCAAAGTTTACGCTTTCCTCAACCTTGGCCAATACCTGCCCGGCCTCATCCACGATGCCCAGCTTGACGGCTGTGCCGCCGATGTCGATTCCAAGATAGTGTTTCATTGCAGGCGTGCTCCGTCCTTATTTGTGCATGGCGTTGATGGCACCAGTAAAGCGGGCCGTGATCTCGGCCGGGCGGGTGATGGCTCCGCCGACCACGAGGGCAAACGCCCCGGCTTCCAGTGCTTTGACGGCCTGCTCCGGATAGTGGATGTGGCCCTCGGCAATGATCTTGGCCGGGCATTCGGTGGCAAGTTTGTGGACAAACTCAAAGTCGATATCGTCGATGCCCTGAGTCTCCGGAGTGTAGCCGCGCATGGTGGTGCCTACAAAGTCCGCACCGGCTTCGGCGCAGGCCATGGCATTTTCAAAGTTGTCGCAGTCAGCCATCAGCAGCTGATCCGGGTATTTGGCTTTGATGGCGCGGATAAACTCTGCGGAGGTGGAGCCATCCGGGCGGAGAGCACCGGTGCCCTGCACGGCTAGGATATCCACGCCGCAGGCTACCAGCTCATCCACTTCCTTCATGGTGACGGTGATGTACATCGGGGTGCCGGGGTAATCCTTCTTGATGATGCCGATGACCGGCAGATCCACCACCTGCTTGATCTGGGTGATGTCGCGCACGGTGTTGGCACGGATGCCCACAGCACCGCTCATGGCGGCAGCCTTGGCCATCAGAGGCATCACGCCGCCCTCTTTGGTGTACAGCGGCTCATGCTCCAGCGCCTGGCAGGAGACGATCAGACCGCCTTTGATCTGAGCAAACAGCTTTTCTTTTTCCATCTTAAAATCCCTCCATTTTGATTTTGACAACGGCCTTGCGCACTGCCGTGCACTCTGGCCGGGCAATGCCGGGGCGGTGCAGCTCCAGCGGGAAGAACAATACGAACCGGCCCCCGCCCATGCTGCCGGAAACAGCATCTGGGCTGTCCTGGAAGCCGATGTCGCCGCTGAAAGGCTTGACCTCCGGGCCGGGCACCGTGGCATAGCCCCAGCCCTCGCCGCCGGTCAGGTCCAGCTGCAGGTCGGCATAGATGCGGTGGTATTCCGGGTGCGACCCCTCGTGGGGCTGCAGGGCAGCGTCCATCGTGTTGATGAAAACATCGTCGCCGTCCACTTCGGTGCGGCCCAGCGGCAGGGCGGAAAGATCGTGGGTGAGCAGGTAGTCAATGGCCGTATCCAGATTTTTGTGCAGGCCTTTGTAGCGGCCCAGATGCTGCAGTGTATCGCAGATCATACAAAACACACTCCTACAAAAAGAAGCGCCCGCCTCCCCTCTGAAAAGAGACGGAGAGGGGGCGCTGTTCGGTTGTTACAACTTGGCGATGGCAGCTTCGATCATGGCCTGTGCCTCGGCTACGATGGGCTCATCGGCAGGGATGAGGCCGGGCATGGGAGCGCGCACGCCGCCCAGTTCCAGGCCGTACATGCGGCGCAGGATCTCTTTCTGCACTGCGTACAGGTTGCCGTGGGCCTCGCACATCTTGTAGATGATGCGGTCAGCTTCGTACTGGATGGCCTGCGCCTCCTTGATCTCGCCCTTGTTGATGTGGTCGTTCATGGCCAGATACAGTTCCGGCATGACGGCGTAGGTGCCGCCGATGCCGCCGTCTGCACCAATGGCGCGGCCGGCAACGAACTGTTCATCCGGGCCGTTGAAGACCACGAAGCTGCCCTCGCCGCGGGCAGCGATGCCGGCATCCTTGAACATCTGGATGTCCTGGGTGGGCATGGAGCTGTTCTTGACGGCAACAACGTTGGGGTTCTTGAGCATCTCCTTGAGCAGGCTCATGGTCAGGCCGGTGCCGGCCAGCTGCGGGATGTTATAAATGACAAATTCCGTGTTGGGAGCGGCGGCAGACATGGCGTTCCAGTAGGCGGCAATGGCGTACTCCGGCAGGTGAAAGTAGATGGGAGGAATGGAGGCGATGGCGTCCACACCCACGTTCTCGGCGTGGGCAGCCAGCTCTGCACTGTCAGCGGTGTTGTTGCAGCCGACGTGGGCAATGACGGTGATCTTGCCCTTGGCCTCGCTCATGACAGCTTCCAGCACGGCCTTGCGTTCATCCACATGCTGGTAGATGCACTCGCCGGAGGAACCGCCCACATACACACCCTTGACGCCCTTGACGATCAGGTGGCGGGTGAGGGCCTTGACGCCCTCGGTGGAGATGTTGCCCTCGGCGTCGTAGCAGGCGTAGAAGGCGGGGATAACACCCTGATATTTCTTGATGTCTTTCATGATTCACCCTTCTTTACAATCGTTCAAAAAAGTTCATAAAGCTCTGTACGCTTTCAGATTCGGGAAACAACAGCAGCGCCCTCTTGCGGTGCCCTGCGTCTGCTTCGGCCCTTGGGAGGGCCTCGCATCCTGCAGACCGCTGCGCCAAAAACTTCTCCCTGTCTCGGCCGCAGGCCGCGGTCGAAGTTTTAGCCCTTGACAGCACCCATTGCGATGCCCTTGGTGAAGTACTTCTGGAAGATGAGGAAGATGATGATGATGGGCACAGCAGCCAGTGCGGCACCAGCCATGATCAGGCCGAAGTCCGTGCTGTTTTCTGCCTGCAGCTTTGCAATGCCCAGCGAGATGGTCAGGTTGCTGGTGCTGGACAGCATGATCAGCTGCATGAAGTAATCGTTCCAGCTGTTGATGAAGGTGAAGATGGCCAGAGCGCCGATGCCCGGCTTGACCATGGGCAGCACGATGTCAATGAAGGTCTTGGCCTCGCTGGCACCGTCGATGCGGGCCGCTTCCAGCATCTCGGTAGGAATGCCCTCACTGAACTGCTTCATCAGGAAGACGCCGAAGGGCCAGCCTACAATGGGGAAGATGACGGCCCAGATGGTGTTGTACAGGTTCAGGGCACTCATCTCGCGCAGCAGGGGGATCAGGATGACCTGTTTGGGCAGGGCCATGGCGCACACGATGAGGGTGAACAGGAGCTTGCGGCCGACAAAACGCTTTTTGGCCAGTGCATAACCGGCCATAGCGGCGGTGATGCAGGTGAGGATCATGGACATGACGGCCATGAACACGGTGTTGATCATCCAGCGGATGGCAGCGGGGGCGGTGGGGCCGACCGAGAAGTAGACAGGCTCACCGTCCGCACTGAACTTGGAACTGAAGGGGATCGCCAGCTGCCACAGCGGGGCGCTCTTGCCGGAGAACAGCTTCTGGTAGTTGGTCAGAACCCACTGGCTGGGCCACCACTCAGGGGTCGTGGCGTTGATGGCGGCACCGGTCTTGAAGGAGCCGGTGATGATCCAGTACAGCGGGAAGGCGAACAGAACGGCCACGATGCTGATGAGGATCAGGGTCAAAATCATGTAAGCGCTCATCCGCTTCAGTTTGCTGGGGTGACGCTTCAACGGTTTTTGCTTTTTTGCAGTTGCACTCATTGCCCGGCACCTCCTTTAATTATCCTTGTTGCCCAGTTTGAACTGGACAGCCGACAGGATGGCGATGATGATCGCCAGCACGACACCCATGGCGTTGCCGTAGCCGTACTTATACTGCTTGAAGGCAGTGTAGTAGATGTAGTACATGATGGTATCTGTTTTGTGGTTGGGGCCGCCGGAGGTCAGCAGCTGGATCAGTGCAAAGCACTGGAAGGAGTTGATGGTGGTGATGACCAGAATGTACAGGGTGGTGGGCATGATGGCGGGCCACTTGATCTTCCAGAAGCACTGGAAGTCGTTGGCACCGTCCACTTCGGCGGCTTCCACGATGGACTGGTCCACATTGCCCAGAGCGGAAACATACAGCACGATGGGCTGGCCGACGGAGGTCGTGAGCAGGATGAGGATGATGCAGCCCAGAGCGAACCGCTCATCGCCCAGCCAGTTGATGTTTTTATCGATCAGGCCCAGGTTTTTGCCGATGTAGTTGAAGATGCCATAGTAGTTGTTGTACATCCACTTCCACACGACGGTAACGGCGACCGAGCCGGTGACCACGGGGAGGTAGAACACGCAGCGGAAGAGGCTGGTCGCCCATTCCGGCAGATCCACGATGGCGGAGGAGACCCACAGTGAGAAGATGCAGGTGACCGGCACCGAGACGATCACGATGATGAAGGTGTTCTTCAGAGCACCGAGGAAGATGGGGTCCTGGAACAGGGCCTTGTAGTTTGCCAGGCCGATAAAGATATCGGCGCGGTTCATGGTGGAATCAAAAAAGCTGGTTACCACACAGAGGACCATGGGATAAATGACGAAGCCCACAAAGAAGATCAGGCTGGGCAGCAGGAAGCAGTAGGAGGCGAATGTTTCACGCCGGACCAGAGCACTGCTGCGCTTGGGCTCCTTGATCGCCGCTGTTTTTGCAGCCAAGAAAATCACCAAACCTTTCCATTGGCGTTGAGATCTCATTAAAAATGCCCCTCCCTCGTCGGGATCTTCGAGGAAGGGGCGCATCAATTCAAGACATCTGCATGATGCAGGGGGAGGCGCTTATGCCTGTGCTGCAGCGTTTGCGTTGTCCACAAAGGTCTTGACGGCGGTTTCAACATCCTCACCGGAACCGACACGCTGGAGCATGTTCCACCACTCGGTGCGGGCAGTAGTCCAGCCCGGAGTGATCTGGTAGTAGTCGCCCAGGTAAGCCATGAACTTGCTGTACTCGCTCATGATCTCGTTGCCGGCGTAGATATCGCCCACGCTGGTGCGGACCGGGAAGTAAGTAGAAGCCAGAACGCTGTCCTTGACCTGGTCGGGGTCTGCAGCAATGAAGTCGATGAAGGTCTTGGCGGCTTCGATCTTGGTGTCATCACCATTATTGAAGATGCCGAAGCCCCAGATGCCGCCGCACAGCTTCGGGTCGCCGCTGGCAGTGGGGAATGCCATGGGGAAGATCTCGTCGCCATCGTTGGTCAGGCCAGCGTCGTTGTTGTCGCTGTTGGCCTGCTGTGCGATGTTCCAGCAGAATGCCATCTGCAGAGTGCCGTTGCGGAACAGGGTGATCTCGTCGCCGCCGGCGATGGAAGCATCGAAGTTGATGCCGTTGGTGTCATACAGGGTCTGGATGGCCTTGATGTTCTCCGGAGAATCGGCGGTGTACTTGGTGTGGGCTGCATCGGTGAAGGTGCCGCCGTACATGTTGTTGATGATGGCGCGGGTGCCCTGGTCACCGCCCTGGCCTGCGCAGTAGATGGCAGCCACATTCTCGTAACCGGCGTTGTACAGAGCATCCACCGTCTTCAGGAAGCCGTCAGTGCTCCAGGTGTGCTTGTCGGTGTCGATGTTGGACTCAGCACCCACTTCCTTGACCTTGGTCATGTTGACGGCCATGCAGTGTGCGGTCATGCACAGGGGGTATTCGTAGTAGTCGCCAGCCTCGTTCTTGCAGGCAGACTCAACGGATTCGTAGATGTCCTTCTTGGCATCGTCGGTCCACAGGTCGTTCAGCGGAGCCATCACGCCCTTGGCACCCCAGTTGGCAACCAGACGCTCGGGGCCTTCCATGATCAGGTCGGGTGCGCTGCCGCCCTCGATGGCGGTGTTGACCTGGTCGTCACCGTTGGTGTAGTCCAGATACTCCACGGTGACCTTGATGTCAGGATACTTGGCGTTGAAACTGGAGATCAGGTTCTGCACGGTATCGTCATTGCCCCAGCCGCCGATGGGGTATGTCCACAGCTTGATGCTTGCGCCGGAAGCCGCTGCACCGGAAGCGGCAGCAGAGCTTGCGGTGGAGGAAGCGGTGGTGGTGCTGGAAGAGGAACCGCCGCATGCGGCCAGAGCACCTGCAGCGCTCAGGATACCAGCAGCCTTCAGGAAGGAACGACGGGAAATGTGGTTTTTCATAAGAATTTCTCCTTGCTCTTCATCCATTCACGTTTGGATCTTCATCGAATCACGATCTGGGCGGCTGTCGTGTTGCAGCCGCTGTTCATGGCCTTAGTATAGAAAAATATTTTCAATTTGTCCATTCGACTTTTTCATAAATTTTCAAAAATGAAACGGGCATTGTGCACAATTTTGTGGGATATCAGATAAAACACTATGAAAAACCAACCTGCTGGTTCGGAAAATGTGCAAAATGCTTTTGAATGGTGAAACATATTTTCAAACACCTTGTAACCATTTTGAAATAAATTTTCGAAAATGAGGCGAAACTCTCGAAAATTTGTGGGCGGTGCACAGAACCCGGCACGAAAATGTGGGCAATGCGCCTCTTGCACACGGCAGAGGATTCTTTTATACTTTTGATAGAAGGTAAGGAAAGGCGGCAGTCTCTGTGCGGAGGCTGCCGGAAACAGGAAAAGGGAACAACATCATGGCTGCAAATTTTTGGGAGCTGCTGCAGCAGCATCAGGGCGACCTGACCAAATCAGGCCGCGCGGTGGCGGACTATCTGCTCCAGCACGCCGCAGAAGCACAATATCTTTCCATCTCGTCGCTGGCCAAGGAGTGCCGGGTGGCGGAAGCAACGGTGTTCCGGTTCTGCCGGGCGCTGGGGTTTGAAGGCTACCACGAAATGCGCATTGCGCTGGCGCAGGCCAACGCGACGGGTGCTCTGGTCAACCAGCAGGAACCGGAACCGGGGGCCAATACGGCAACCCTCTGCGAACATGCGAGTGCGTTGTTCATGACGGCCATCAACGGCACCCAGAATGCCCTCTCGGCGGAAGCGGTGGACCGGGCTGCGGCACTGCTGCACGATGCACGGCAGGTGTTCTGCCTTGGGCAGGGCGGCAGCATGCTGCTGTCCAATGATATCTGCGCCCGCTTTGCCGGAGTGGACAACAAATTCCGCACGGCGGGGGACAGCCACATGCAGCTGATGGCGGCCAGCCTGATGACCGAACAGGATGTGGTATTGTTCGTCTCCTACTCGGGTGCCACGCGGGATATGATGGATACCCTGCGCGCTGCCAAAGCGGCCGGGGCGAAGATCATTCTGCTGACCCACTATGAAGATTCGCCGGGTGCAAAGCTGGCGGATGTCGTGTTGCTGTGCGCTGCGCAGGAGAGTCCGCTGGACTCCGGCAGCATTCCCATCAAGGTGGCGGTGCTGTATGTGGCGGAAGTGCTGCTGCTGCGCTACATGCTGGATGATCCAGAGCGCACGAATGCGGCACAGGATAAGACCACCGAGGCGCTGGCCGTAAAGATGCTGTGACAGGATACAAAAAAAG
>ERZ808240.3687-NODE-3687-length-14549-cov-5.648061_pt1 | contig 14549 bp, 12 predicted proteins | sample MGYA00521084_ERZ808240 | MGnify/ENA primary metagenome ERZ808240 (study PRJEB31516, sample SAMN03275571) | gut metagenome | biome: mammalia-associated habitat; material: feces | host: Papio cynocephalus | place: Kenya | collected 2012-08-06 ... | reverse complement strand
TCCTTCACATCCATCGGAAAAGAATAGAAAAAGGGACACTGCTTTATGGTAAAATAAGCCATGGTGATACCTCGTGAACAAAGGTATTCTACCAAAAACGGCTCAGGGTTAGACTCCCTGGGCCATTTTTTGACTTCTTTTGCTCCTTTTCACCGGCATCAAAGGCTGTTTCTGCAAGTTTAATTTCGTAACAGCCCCTTTTATTCTTAAATTTTGAAGAATTCGTCAGCTTTGCCTTCACAACCAAAGAGCTTGATTTTCTCTGCAACCTTGGCTTTGATTGCTTCATAGCCAGGTTTTAAAAGCTTACGGGGATCATATCCCTTTTCAAGATTTTCACTAGTCGGGTCAGCTTTACCTTCTGCACAATATTTAATAGTAGCTGCAGCAAAAACCAACTGACAATCAGTATTTACATTGATTTTTGAAATGCCTTCTTTGATAGCATGAGTGATTTGGTCATCCGGAATTCCAGTTCCACCATGTAAAACAAGCGGGATATTGCCTGTGGCTTTGTTGATTTTATCTAAAGCATCAAAATGTAAACCTTTCCAATCCTTTGGATAAATACCATGAATATTTCCGATACCAGCAGCAAGGAAATCGATTCCTAATTCAGCAATCTTTTTGCACTCTTCAGGATCAGCAACTTCTCCGTCTGCAGTGATTCCATCTTCTGTACCGCCGATAGCCCCAACTTCAGCTTCTATGGAAAGTCCTTTATCATGAGCAAGGTTCACAAGTTCCTTGGTTTTCATGATGTTCTCTTCAAAAGGAAGAGAGGATCCGTCAAACATGATGGAAGTATAACCAGCAGCGACACATGCTTTTGCAGCTTCAAAATTACCATGGTCCAAATGTAAAGCAACAGGAACTGTAATTCCTAAACTTTCATCTAAAGCTTTAACAAGAGCCGCAACTGCTTTGTAACCACCCATATACTTTCCAGCACCCATTGAGGTAGCAATGATTACCGGAGAATTAAGCTCTTGGGCAGTGGTGAGAATGGCTTTTGTCCATTCGAGGTTGTTGGTATTGAAGTGACCGACAGCATAATGACCTTGCTTAGCAAGTTTTAACATACGTGTAGCGTTAACTAACATTTTTTCTTGTCCTTTCTTTGACTTACAGGAATATTGTAATATTTCGTTTCGGCTTAATCAACTTGTTGAATTTAACTTTTTCTTTAATTGCGCACTTTTCTCTTATTTCTTTTAAATCTTTAAAATTCCACTTAAAAAGTGAACAAGTGTTTATATTGACAGCGGTTTCATAAAAAATTAAAATATGATTATTCAACTCTTTTTTTTCAGAATAGGTCATTTTGGCAAAATAATTCAACCATATATATAAAAGCGAAAATTTCTTGTAAAAAAAGAATTTGAATAAAAATGGACGAGATATAATCGATTTCTTTTTTTGAAAAAAACTATGCTTTTCAAAACCGGTATGATAGAATACCACCCGAAAGAAATGGATATATTGGGTAAATGTATGGCTACCCTGTCTCTACCTTCTGACCATTAAACAGAAGTCTATCCGTTTAATCCACAGACATCAGTCTAAGATCGTGGACTAAATTGGGGCTTCTCATCTCGAGAAGTCCATTTTTTCAAGAAAAGACGTTTCATACTAAAAGGAGGGGAAAAAGTATGAAAAAGCAGATGATTCTTTCTGTCATTGCTGTCGCCGGTATGGGTCTTGGATTGGTCAGTTGTGGTGAGACAAAGGGAAGTGATAAAACCAGTACTACTGGTTCTGCCACTGCTAAAGCTGAAATTGGTGTTGTTACAGATGTCGGAATGCTGAAAGATGGTGGATTTAACGAAGGTACTTATAACGGAGCGGTTGATTTTGCTAAAAAGAACAACAAGACTTATCAGTATTATCAACCGGCAAATGGTTCTAATGCAACGGATAATGATCGTGTCGCCGCTATGGAACTTGCAATTAAAAATGGTGCCAAGGTCGTTGTTGCTCCGGGTTACTTTCAGGCAACAGCAATGACTCAAGTTGCATCTGAAAACCCTGATGTCAAATTCATTTTTGTTGATGGTTTTACTCTTTCTGATGCAAATAATAAAGTTCTTAGCAATGTTACTGCCATTACCTATAAGGAACAGGAATCTGGTTATATGGCTGGATATGCTGCTGTCAAGGAAGGTTATACAAAACTTGGTGGATGTTTTGGTGGCGGCGGAACTAATCCTGCTTGCAATCGCTATGCTTATGGATATGCACAAGGAATCAATGCAGCTTCCAAGGAAAAAGGCATCAAATCTATTTTGAAGGTTTCTTATCAGTATGGTTCTAGCTTTACTGGTGGTTCAGATCTTCGTACCCAGATGGATTCATGGTATAAAGATGGTACTGAAATTATTTTTGCATGCGGTGGAACTATGGTCGAATCTGTCGTTTCTGCAGCTCAGTCTTATCCTGAGAAAAAGCTCATTGGCGTAGATACGGATCAGAAAGGTCTTTCGGATCAGGTTCTTACCTCTGCTATGAAAGGTCTCTCCGTTTCTGTTAATAGAGTCCTTGATCAGTTGTTCAATAAGAACGAATGGGATAGCAAATTAGGTGGCAAAGCTCAAAATCTTGGTGCTAAAGAAGATTCTACTGGACTTCCGACTGAAGAGTGGAGATTCAAGAATTTTACTAAAGAAGAATATCAGACATTATTCGAAGGTATCAAGAACGGAACAATCTCTATTGATGATAAAGTTGATAACGACTGCAATGAACAGGCTTTCTGGAGCAAAGAAGTCTTTACAGACGTTACAATTACTCTTGATAAGTAAATTTCTACCGTGTTGACTTAGCCCTCTAATTAGAGGGCTAATTTATTAAATAAAGGTTAGGTCTCTCTATGGAAAATGAAAATTATGTTATTGAGATGCGCAACATCACGAAAACATTTCCCGGTATCAAAGCTAATGACAATATCACTTTATGTTTGAAAAAAGGTGAAATCCATGCCTTACTTGGAGAAAATGGCGCTGGAAAATCTACTTTGATGAGTGTTTTGTTCGGACTTTATCAGGCTGATTCCGGTGAGATATTAAAAGACGGAAAACCTGTAAAAATAAGAAACCCAAATGATGCCAACCATCTTGGAATAGGTATGGTGCATCAGCATTTCAAACTTGTTGACTGCTTTTCTGTTTTGGATAACATAATTCTTGGTGTTGAGACCTCTCATTTTGGCTTTGTTTCTAAAAAGAGAGCCAAAAAAAAGGTGCAAGACCTTATGACCAAGTATGGCTTAAAGGTTGATTTGGATAAGAAAATAAGTGATATCTCTGTTGGCATGCAACAAAGAACGGAAATTTTGAAGATGCTCTATCGAGATAACGATATCCTTATTTTTGATGAACCTACAGCCGTTCTTACTCCTCAGGAAATCAAAGAGCTGATGGAAACCATGAAATTTCTTGCCAAAGAAGGCAAATCCATACTTTTCATTTCACACAAATTGAATGAAATTATGGAAGTCAGTGACACATGTACTATTCTTCGTAAGGGAAAATTCATTAAGACCGTAAAGACTAAAGAAACGAATGTCGAAGAACTCGCTTCTCTTATGGTAGGTCGACATGTTATGTTCCTGTTGGATAAGAAAAAATCTCATCCTGGAAAGACTTTGTTGGATATTCAAAATCTTACCAGTAAGTCGAAATTAGGACATAAGAAATCTTTAAAAAATGTTAATGTTCGTGTTAGGGAAGGTGAAATCGTCACAATTGCTGGTATTGAAGGCAATGGTCAAATAGATTTTGTATCCTGTATTACAGGATTAAGCAAAATCGAAAAAGGAAAAATCCTTTTTGAAGGAAAAGATATTTCCCATTGTTCTGTTCAAAAAAGAATTCAAAGTGGTCTTTCCCATATTCCAGAAGACAGACAAAAATATGGTCTGGTTCTTGATTTCAACATGGATGAGAACGTAGTTATTGAACGATATCGTTCGGAAGATTTTTCAAAAGCCGGTGTCATTCGCTTTAAGAAAAGAACTGAATATACAAATGACATTATTTCCAAATATGATATTCGTTCTTCTCAGGGAACTAAGACATGCGTAAGAAGTATGTCAGGCGGAAATCAACAAAAGGTTATTGTTGGACGTGAATTGGAAAAGGAACATTCTCTTCTTGTCGCAGTACAACCTACTAGAGGACTTGATGTAGGAGCCATTGAGTCCATTCATCGTAGGATTCTAGAAGACCGAGATTCCGGTCGTGGTGTCCTTCTCGTTTCTTTGGAAATGGATGAAGTTATGAATCTTTCCGATTACATTTATGTTATGTATGAAGGCGAGATTGTCGGCCTCTTCAAAGGTGGAAAGGTTACTTCGGAAGAACTGGGTCTATATATGGCAGGTGCCAAAAAAATGACTAAACAGGAGATGGATGCTGTTTATCAAACGGGGGATGACAAACAATGACGAAAAACAAGCGGCGATTGATTTCTTCGGATGCATTAATTTCCTTTTCTTCTTCTATCATGTCCATTCTTATCGGTTTTGTAATCGGTATTTTGGTTATGGTTATCTGTTCTTTTCTTATTAGCAGTGCCAATCTCGGAAATGGTATTGCACAACTTTTCATGGGACCTTTTTCTGCTCTTAAACCTTTGAAAGAGTTTGGCAATATGCTCTTCTATGCTGTTCCCTTGATTTTTACTGGCCTTTCCGTTGGTATTGCCTATAAGACTGGTCTTTTCAATATCGGAGCACCTGGTCAGTTTCTTGTAGGAACGGCTGCTTCCTTGTATATAGCTTTAAGTATCGATTCTACTGGAAAGCCTGTTCAAGGCGTGCTTATCTGGATTCTTGCAGTATTGGCTGGTGCACTTGCAGGTATGATATGGGGTGCAATTCCGGGTATTTTGAAAGCTACACTCGGAATTAATGAAGTAATCATCTGTATCATGACTAACTGGATTGCGGCCAATTCATTCACGTGGTTCTTTTCTACTCAGCATAATTTGATCAACAAGACATCCGGAAAATCCGGTTATCTTATTAAGACTGCAGTGACCGGGAATGGAACACCAAGTTTGTTTCTAAAAGAATTTACTCAAAACAGTTATCTAGATATTTCAATCTTCATTGCCATTGCTATTGCAATTGTTCTTTGGTTTGTCATGCGTAAGACCACATTCGGCTATTCCTTAAGGGCATGCGGACTTAATCATTTCTGTGCCAAATATGCTGGAATCAATGAGAAAAAATATATCATATTGTCTATGATGATTGCTGGAGGTCTTGCTGGTCTAGGTGGTTGCTTCTATTATCTTAACCCTGGAATTGAAGTTCAGTTCCTTAGTGCTTATCAAAATCTTCCTTCCTATGGGTTTGATGGTATCCCTGTCGCACTTCTTGCAAATTGCAATCCGATAGGTATTATTTTCTCGGCTATATTTATGAGATATATATCTGCTAGTGGCAGTTTCCTTTCCATTTCTGGATTCAACCGCTATTTTGCTGATATTATTGTTGCTGTTATTGTTTATCTATCTGGATTCTCCCGTTTCTTCCTTGAAACATTCTCGGGTGCAAGCAAGAAGCGTAATGACAAGAAGAGTGCATATCTTCTTCATGTTTTGACAATCGATTTGCTTCCTGAAAAGCAAACGGAAAACAAAGAAGGAGGAAAATGATATGGATATTACTTATATCATTCAGCAAACAATCATTTATATGATACCTCTCTTGATTGTTGCTCTGGGCGGTGTTTTTGCTGAACGCAGCGGTATTATCAATCTTGCCTTGGACGGTGAGATGATTTTCGGGGCTTTTATCGGTGCGATATTCTGCAGCTTGATGACTAAAGGCGGATATTTCGATATTCAGACGACCGATGCAGGTCTTAGACTTCTTGCCAATCAAGGACTTTTTGTACTCTGTATGCTTGTCAGCATGGTTAGCGGATTTCTTCTTTCTCTTTTACTCTCATTTGCAGCCATCAAAATGAAAGCTGATCAGACTATCATCGGTACAGCATTGAATAATCTTGCTCCTGCTATTGTTTGTGCCTTCGGACTGCTTTTCTTCGGTAATGAAAAAATTCGTGGAAATGGAAATTTCGTTTTAATTGCTCAAAATTATAATCCAAATTTCCAAAAAGCGGTGATGGAAAACCCGGTTCTCAATTTCCTTTTCGACAAGACTTATATTTCTACCTATATAGTGATTATATTATTTGTTTTCCTTTCTATTTGGCTTTATAAGAGTAAAACAGGTACACACCTTAGAGCTTGTGGTGAGAATCCCCATGCGGCAGACAGTGTTGGAATCAATGTCGGGAAGATGCGACTGCTTGGCACTTCTATATCCGGTGCATTGGCAGGACTCGGTGGTTTTGTTTATATTGCAACGGCTTATGGAACGACTGCTGAGAGTCAAGTCGGTGGACTTGGTTTCCTTGCTCTTGCTATTATGATTTTCGGAAACTGGAATCCTTTTCTTATTTTCCTTGGCGCCCTGTTCTTTGGATTTTTGAAAAGTCTTGGAATTCTTTCCTCTTCTATTCCATTCTTAAGTAAGCTTGAACTCCCGATGTATTTCTATAACATCATTCCTTATTTCCTTGTTATTGTTGTTTTGATTATTGGTCATAAGAAATCTGGATGTCCTAAAGCTGAAGGAATTCCTTACGATAAAGGAAAACGATAATAAAAAGCGAAGCTCAACGGCTTCGCTTTTTATTCGTTTTCGTTTTCTGGAAAGAAGATGGAGAGGCAAAAACGATTACGTTCCGATTTTATTTTCAGGGTTCCCTGATAGGAATTGACGATATTGGCAATCGATTTCATACCAAAGCCATGATAACGGTTATCTCCTTTTGTTGAAATCGGAAGGCCATCTTTGAAATAAATTGGTGTATAGATTGGATTTTCCTCATAGCAGAAGACTCCATTTGCGATTTTCTTTACTTTCAAGGTAATGGTTCTTTGGTCCTTGTTTTCTAGTTTTAAACAGGATTCTATGGCATTGTCTAAGATGTTTCCGAATAGGGAGTATATGTCACTGTCCTTGATGAATTTGAGCTGTTTTCCATCTATGATACAATCGAAGGTAATGCTGTTTTTTGCGCAAATAAGTGATTTTTCCTGCAAAAGGATATCTAATGAAGTGTTCCCCGTTTTCATTTTCGTGTCGTAGATTCGGATGGCATCTTCGATGGATTCAAGTTCTTCTTTGCTTACCATTGTCCTTCCTTGACTTAATTCTCGTATCTGGTGTCTTAGGTCATGGCATTTTATATTTATCAGATCGATGCTTTCTTTGGTCATTTCATATTGTTTTTCTTCTTGATGTCTTAATTGGTTGACAGCAACGATTTCACTTTCCAGCTCAATTTGCTTTGCATTCCCTATCAAAAGCAGAATGATCATCCCGGAAGAAACAAAAGCGAAGATGTTTAATACATAGGGCAATGATATCGGCAGGTTTTCGTTGTCATTGTAAGAAAGTGCAAAGATATTCAAAACGATGGTAATCATCAAGGAGAAGAAACTGGCGATGATGATTGTGAAAGATGGTAGTGCAATATTCGGATTCATCCGGATTCTTTTCGTCAGAAGGTAGCCGACTGGCAGGTAGACCAATATTGAAATTAATGCCAAAATCAACCAATAATAAGAGAAATTATCCAATTCCAGATGCAAAAGGTCTTTTGCTAGATATGAAAGGAGCTGCCAAAGGAGATAGATCATATGTCGGAATGAATAACCAATGATGGAAAGAAACAAGGAAGAGGAAAAAGAATATTCAAAACAGACGGATAAGGTAATCGGCAAAGTAAGGAAGACGAGGATATAAGTCAAGGATAAAGAACAAATTATATTATCCGGTATTTTGATGCTTTGTGAGAAAAAACCGACAAGAAGCGAACATGTTATGGTAAGACAGCTTTTGAGGATGAAATGTTTCTTTTTTTTGAAGGAAAAAGAGAAAAGAAAGCAAAGAAAGAGGCTCTCTGCTTCAACAAGTAGGTTGAAGACATTGTCGATATTAAAAATCATTAGCTATGCTTCCCCAAATATTCCGTAAACGCTTCGACGAATGCTTTCTTTTTCGTTCTTGAAATCTGCAAATTGTTTTCCTTTAATGTGACACTTGATTTTTCAATGGCTGTTACGTACTTCAGATTGACGAGATAACAATGGTTGCATCGGATGAAATCGGATTTCGGCAAGATTTTTTCGATTTCGCTAAGACTCCCATACGTACTGTAGGTAGCCTTTTCCGTATGGAAGAAGAGGCGATGGTCGATGATTTCGATGTATTCGATATCACCTGCTTTTATTGCCATAATTCCCTCTTCCGTCTTTATTGTTATCTTCGGTTCACAGGCCTTTTCCTGGAGAAGGGAAACCACTTTGTCTAATCTTGTTTTCAAATGATCGTAAATGACAGGCTTTACAATATAGTCGATGGCGTCAACTTCATATCCTTTGATGGCATATTGGGCTAAGTCAGTGACGAAGAAGAGGTAGCTATCAGGCATTTTCTTTCTCATCTGTCTTGCTGTTTCCAAACCATCGATTCCCGGCATGTTTATATCCATGAAAATGATATCGAAGGTAATGTTTCCGTTGTAAAGAAAATCTTCGCCACTTGTGAATTTGGAAATGCTGTATTCGCGATTTTTCTCTCTTGCATTGGCAAGCAACAGGTTTTTGAGACTTTCGTAAGCCTTCTCTTCATCCTCAACGATTGCTACTTTAATGGTCATGATAAAAATCTCTCTCTTTTCAGTTATTATAAAAATAATTCTGTGTTTCTTCAAGAAGGGGACAATCCCTTTTATCTTGTATAGTCCGACTTGTAGAATTGATTTAGCCTTTTTCGACTAAAAACAAGAAAAAGGATTGCAAGAATGCCAAAGAAGATAAATGCTATAAGGTAGGAAAGCAGTCGGTTAATACCAAGCATTGGAAAGCCAATGACGAAAACAGTCAGTGGTATACAAAAAATAGTAGATAGGAATCTTGAAAGGATGGCACCTATGCCCTTTTTTAAGATTTCGAATACATTGCCATAATTAAAGTTCGGGAAACGATTTCCGAGGTAATTACTAGAAAAAATGACTGATAAAGCAAAGGCAAATGAGATAAGGACAAAGGGGAGAATTGTTTCCATGGAGGCAACCACGGATAATGAAATGGTTGTGTAAATCAAATAAAGAGGAAGATATAGAGCGAAAGAAGGTACTAATTTTGCAAAAAAATCTCCATTCTTTTTAATTGGAAATGTCTTCAACAAGACTAGGTTCTCTTTATTGATGCTTAGGGCGATATAAGGTAGAGTCGAGAAATCCATACTGAAGCATTGGAAGATAAGAACCATTCCTGTGTAAATTTCAAACGGGATGTTTGTATCCTTTTTTAGAGAAATCATGGTAGTGATTAAAGTAAGGTAGAATAGAATGGAAGTGATAAGGGAAAAGAAGAAAAGAGTTCCTTCGTGTACATAATTTGAAAATTCTAGGTGGACCTTCATAAAGAATGGATGAGAAATTCTTTTGTAGGATTGTATTTCCTTTCTTTTTGATTTGCTTGGATTTTCTGCCTTTTTGATTCTAGTGACTTTGTTTCCGAGAGTTTTTATATAAGAGGATTTAGTTATGAAAAAGGTTAAAGCCAATGCCAACGCTGTTATTAGGAAATAAATTAAGACATAAAGGTGATCAGCGCTTCTGGTATGGTAAATGGCATTGACTTCACCATTAAGGAAAAAAGAAATGAATCGAAACTTGTTTAGAAATGTAGCCAATACATTAATGGCATCAGCTTTGGTTAGGTTTTCTGCATTGGGAAAAAGAGAGGAGGTTGAATTGATGGGAAATAGTGATAAAGCCCCCAGTATGCCGAAAAGTATTGTTAGGATAGAAACAAATTTTTTGGATGATTTAAGATTGATGAATTTTGATAAAAGACTTAGAATCAAGAAACTTAAACAAGGAGAAAAGAGCATGAAAAACAAAAAGAAAAGGAAAGAATAAAAATAACTGATAGCATTAAATCCCATTAAGATACAGACAAGAAACGAACAGGTGAGAAGAGTCATTCCTCCGTAATAGAAATTATAGGAAGAGGAAAGTAGCATCTTAGCTAAGAAGATTTTATGACCTGATATTGGTAATGGAAGAAAGATTTCGTCCTTTCCTTTGAAAAAGATAGATATGGAGAGGCACAAACTCATGAATAGGCCATAGAAGAAAACACAAGAAAGAAAAAAAGAAATATAATCCCGGTAATCCGCTGCAGAGAAGCCGAGACTTTTCAACGTAAAGAAAGTTGAGGTGAAATTGGTAACGTTCACACTCAGAAGAATCAGTCCTGATAAAAAAAGAGAAAGACTAAAAACCTTGTTTTTTCTTATTTTGCCGTTCTTCTTTTTTCTGTTTACGGTGAGATTATTGGCATTGACTGCACGTATTAATTGCAATAGTTCTTTCATTTTGTGAAGTTCAGGAATAAATCTTCCAGGTCGCCCTGAGTCAATTTTTCCTTCTCCCTTAGTTCGTCCGTTGTTCCAACAAACTTCAGTTCGCCATCAACGAGGATTCCGATGCGGTCACAGATTTTTTCTGCTACATCTAAAACATGTGTTGAGAAAAGAACGGTTTTGTTTTCTTCTTTCAATTTTCTCATGGTTTGCTTCACTGTGAAGGCGGAATCCGGGTCAAGACCGGTCATTGGTTCATCAAGAATCCAGTTTTTCGGTTCATGAAGAAGAGATGAGATGATGAAAATCTTCTGTCGCATACCATGAGAATAATCGATGATTGTTTCATTCAAACTTTCTTCCAAGTGGAATTCCTTACTTAATTCATTGATTCTTTTTTTTGCCAATTCTTTATCTATATGATAGACCGATGCGATAAAAGTAAGATAGTCAAGTCCAGTGAATCCTAAAAACATATCTGGACTATCCGGAACATACCCAAATGAAGATTTGGCTTCGATGGGATTTTTGATGACAGAGTAGGAATCGTAAATGACATCTCCTTTACTGGGGTAGAGTATCCCTGTCATCATTTTCAATGTCGTGGATTTTCCAGCACCGTTTGGGCCAAGAAGGCCGAAGATTTCTCCGTCTTTAATTGTTAAGGTAATTCCTTTTACAACCATTCCTTTTCCATAGTCTTTCGACAAATTTACGAGATTGATCATTGGATTCCTCCTTGTTTTGATAGTTCATTTTAGCATCCGGCATTCTAACGTTCAACAAATCTTCCTTTTTGGATAAAAAACATTCTCTAAAAGGATAAAAAGAAAATCAAAGTCTCTCTCTTGAATAATAAAAGTATTATAATCTTTAAGTTAAATCAAATTCTTAGGAGAGATTTATTATGCGAAAAATGACAAGTGATGAAATCCGTGATACGTGGTTGGAATTCTTTAAGGAACACGGACATTATGTTGAACCAAGCGCTTCCTTGATTCCTGTAAATGATCCGACTTTGTTATGGATCAATGCAGGCGTCGCTGCATTAAAAAAATATTTTGATGGGACTCTTACTCCAAAGCATCGTAGAATCACCAATGCACAGAAGTGCATTCGTACTAATGATATCGATAATGTCGGACATACAGCTAGGCACCACACATTCTTTGAAATGATGGGAAACTTCTCCATTGGGGATTATTTTAGAGACCAGGTCATTCCGTGGGCATATGAGCTTCTCACCAGTGACAAATACTATGGATTGGATCCACATAAGCTTTATGTTACTTATTATCCGGATGACCATGAAACCCATGATCTCTGGGTGAAATGCGGTATTCCGGAAGAGAACATGGTTCCGAGTGTGAATAATTTCTGGGAAATCGGCGAAGGTCCATGTGGTCCTGATACGGAAATCAATTACGATCGTGGTGAAAAATGGGATCCGGAACATCTTGGACTCAAGCTTCTACAAGATGATATGGAAAATGATCGTTACATTGAACTTTGGAATATTGTCTTTTCCCAGTTTAATTCAATGCCTGGTGTTCCTCGTAAGGATTATAAGCAGCTTCCTCAGAAGAACATCGATACCGGTGCTGGACTCGAACGTCTTGCTTGCATCATGCAAGATGCCGAGACCAATTTTGAGACCGATCTTTTTATGCCTTATATCGAATACATTCAGAAAGATGCAAAATACCCTTATGAAGGCAAATACAAACTTGCTTATCGCGTCATTGCCGATCATATCCGTTCCATTACCTTCGCTTTGGCAGATGGTGCAGTCTTTTCAAATGATGGAAGAGGTTATGTTTTGAAGAGACTCTTAAGAAGAGCAAGTCGTTATGCTCAAACACTCGGGCTTAATGCTGGTACTTTAGCCAATCTAGTCCCTGTAGTTACCAAGAATATGGCTCATTATTATCCGTATCTTAAAGAACATGAAGAACGAACCATGAAGATGATTCAAAACGAAGAGAATAAATTTGCCTATACGTTGAAGAATGGTGAGAAAATGCTTGCCGATTTCTTAGGCAAAGAAGGCGATACTCTTTCTGCTGAAGATGCCTTCAAATTATCTGATACCTATGGATTCCCATTTGAGCTTACAAAGGAAATTACGATTGATAGTGGAAAGAAAATTGATGAAGAAGGTTATAACAGACTTCTTGAGAAGTCGAAAGAGCTTGCACGAAAGAGCAGAGGAGATAGACAATCCTTTGGACTTCAAAGCAAGGATCTCATTGATTTTGTCACGCCTAGTGAATTTATCTATGATGATGATGTTTTGGAAAGTAAAGTCATTGGGCTTTTCAAAGAGGGACATAAAGTAGAATCAATCGATGAAGAAGGCGATGTTGTTTTTGAGAAAACAAATTTCTATGCTGAAATGGGTGGAGAAGTTGCCGATAAAGGTTTTCTGAAGAACAATTCTGTTGAAGCCGAAGTCCTTTCTGTTCATACAAGCAATCATGGTCAACATCTTCTTCATGTCAAGGTTCTTTATGGAACCATTCATATGGGCGATGTTCTGGAAGAAAAACCCGATTTTGATAAGAGAAGTTTGGTGAGAAAGAACCATTCTGCCACGCATCTCCTTCAGAAAGCCCTTCAGGATATTGTAAGCAAGGAAATCCATCAGGAAGGTGCCTATTACGATGAAGAAGGGTTGCATTTTGATTTCAATTCCGATGAGAAACTTACTGAAGATCAGTTGAATGCCGTTGAAAAGAAAGTCAATGAATGGATTTTCGCTTCTTATCCAGTTACCTGTAAAATCATGGCTAAAGATGAGGCTATGAAACTTAGCGCCATGCATCTTTTCTCTGATAAATACGGAGAGAAAGTCCGAGTTGTAACCATGGGTCCATCCGTCGAGTTTTGCGGAGGGCTTCATGTGTCCAACACCTCGGAAATAAATCTCTTTGTCCTTGTTAGTGAAGGAGCTGTTTCAGCTGGTATAAGAAGAATTGTAGCTTATACCGGAATGAAAGCCTATGAGTATCTTAAGGAAAAGCAGTCAATGATCAATGAAGCGGCTTCCATTCTTAAATTGAATTCCGATAAGGGAGTACGACAGAAATTATTCAGTTTGAATGAACAGATTGTTGAGCTGAATAGCGAAATAAAATCCCTTAGAGAGCAAACAACAAATGCCTTGATGGATGAGCTATTTGAGAAGACCCAGAATAATGTTCTGGTTGCCTTAGTCAAGAACCTCAATCATGAACAGGAAGATTCCATAGCACACAAGCTTATCGATAAGAATCCTGATCTTGTTCTTCTTCTTGCTATCGATAATGGAGAAAAGAATGATCTTGTCATCGCTGTCGGTAGAAACAGAATCGCTCTCAACAAAGCAGGTGTTTTGATGAAGGAAATCAGCAAAACGCTGAATGGCCGTGGTGGAGGTAGGCCGGATTGTGCCTTTGGAGGAACTAATGATCTTTCTCAATTCGAAAAGGCAAAAATTCAGTTTATTTCTTTGGTGAAGTGATGGAAAAGTATCTTCTTGCTTTGGATTTAGGGAAAGGAAGCCTTGGAATGGCTATTTCCCGTTCTGGGTTCCTAGTATCCCCCTTGAAAAATCTGCGCTTCCATATGATGAAATTCGATGAAGCTATTGAAGGTATCAAAGAAGTTCTTCTTACAGAAAAGGTAAGCAAATTCGTTATAGGCTATCCGAGTTATCCAAGCGGAGATCCTACCGAAATGAGTTTTATCGTTGAAGACTTTATTCGACTGCTCAATCAAGAATTTCCCACTATTCCTGTTGTTAAACAAGATGAACGTTATTCGACTGTAGAAGCTTCCTCGATTCTTCATGACAATGGTCAGAATGCGAAAAAACAGCATAAAAACATTGATTCTGCTGCTGCTATGGTTATTTTGGAACGGTATCTTAGTAGTATTGGACAATTATGAAAAAAAGGTCTTTCGGCTTAGGCTGAAAGACCTTTTTTTGAAGGGGCAGTTACGAAATTCAATCTACAGAAATAGCCTCTGGTTTTGGTGAAAGGGAACAAAAAAGTCAAAAAATGGCCCAGGGAGTCTAACCCTGAGCCGTTTTTGGCAGAATACCTTTGTT
>ERZ808240.3686-NODE-3686-length-14556-cov-76.809737_pt1 | contig 14556 bp, 4 predicted proteins | sample MGYA00521084_ERZ808240 | MGnify/ENA primary metagenome ERZ808240 (study PRJEB31516, sample SAMN03275571) | gut metagenome | biome: mammalia-associated habitat; material: feces | host: Papio cynocephalus | place: Kenya | collected 2012-08-06 ... | reverse complement strand
AAGGCTATTTGCAAGGCAATGGCTATTACGTGACATGGGCATTCGGTCACCTCGTACAGCCTGCCATGCCGGAAGCCTACGGCATGAAGGGATTCCATGCTGAGAACCTACCTGTTATCCCCAATCCGTTCATCCTCGTTCCCCGACAGGTCAAGGCAGAGAACGGCTACAAGCCAGACGCAGGTGTGCTCGCCCAAATCAAGATTATCGGCAAGCTGTTTGACAGCAGCGACCGCATAATCGTCGCCACCGACGCAGGACGTGAGGGAGAGTTGATTTTCCGCTACCTCTACGAGTACCTTGGTTGCAAGAAACCTTTCGACCGTCTGTGGATCAGTTCGCTCACGGATGCCGCCATCCGTGAGGGTTTGGACAACCTCAAAGACGGCAAGGAGTATGACACCCTCTATCATGCAGCCAAGGCAAGAAGCGAGGCTGACTGGCTTGTCGGCATCAACGGCACGCAAGCCCTGACGATAGCCGCAGGTCGTGGCACCTATTCCGTGGGTCGTGTGCAGACACCAACCCTCGGCATGGTGTGCGAACGCTATTGGGAGAACAAGCGTTTCGAGTCGAAACCGTTTTGGCAGGTACACTTCGGTGTGGTTGATGCGGACAATGGCAACATCTTGAAGTTCACATCTGCCAACCGTTGGACGGACAAAGCCACCGCAACCGACATATATAATAAGGTGAAAGATGCAGGCTCTGCCATCATCACCAAGGTAGCCACCAAGCGCAAGGTGGAGAAAGCACCGCTCCTTTACGACCTCACCACCTTGCAGAAGGAAGCCAACTCCCAGTATGGCTTCACGGCGGAGCATACCCTCTCCATCGCCCAGAAGTTGTATGAGGCAAAGTTTATCACCTATCCAAGAACATCAAGCCGCTATATCTCGGATGATGTGTTCGCCACCGTTCCCAATCTCTTCAAGAACTTGGAGAACCATTCGGAGTATGGGGAAATCATTAAGCTTTTGCCAGACAACAAGGACTACAGCAAGAACAGCGTGAATGCAAGTAAGGTGACTGACCACCACGCCTTGCTCATCACTGAGCATCCAGCCATCGGACTTTACAAGGACGAGAAGATTGTCTATGACATGGTGCTGCGCCGTATGGTCGAGGCATTCTCGGCTGACTGCATCAAGGACATCACGTCTGTAACGGCACAGGTGGAGAATGAAGTCGAGTTTGGCATCAGTGGCTTCATTATCCGACAGACTGGTTGGCGAGAGTTGTCACTCAAAGAAAAGAACGGAAAACAGGTCAAGGATGAAGACGTGACAGACAATGAAGTAAAGGAGCAAGTCATTCCCAACTGGCAGGAAGGACAAAGCATCAATGTGACAGGGTGCAACATAACGGAAGGCAAGACCAAGCCGAAACCGCTTCACACGGAATCAACCCTATTAGCCGCCATGGAGACTGCTGGCAAGGACATAGGGGACGAAACCATGCGTCAGGCTATGAAGGACTGCGGCATAGGCACGCCAGCCACCCGTGCCGCCATCATCGAGACCTTGCTCAGACGAGAGTATATGGTGCGCCAACAGAAGAAACTTGTGCCTACGGAGAAAGGACTTGCCCTCCATTCTGTTGTGAAAAACATGGCAATCGCCAATGTGAAGATGACAGGCAGATGGGAGGCGGAACTAGCCAAGATAGAGCGAGGCGAAGCCAGTGCCGATGAGTTCACGCACGACATAGAAGTCTATACCCGTGAAATCATGGCGGAGCTGTTGGGATGCGACAAACTATTCAGCCACAAGGAGTCTGGCTGTCAGTGTCCGAAGTGCAAGCAAGGCACGATGCAGTTCTTCGGAAAGGTTGTCAGATGCAGCAACAAGGAGTGCGGCATGCCTGTGTTCAAGCAGGTGGCGGGCAAGCTGCTGTCCGATGCCGACATCACGGACTTGCTCACAAAGGGTAAGACCAAGACGCTCAACGGCTTCACCAGCAAACAGGGCAAGCCGTTCTCCGCAGCTATCGTCTTTGACGAGAATTTCAACACGAAATTCGTCTTTGCAGAGCGTAAAACCGCAGAAAAGCGAGGAAACATGAAGAAATACAAGAAATAATTTGTACCTTCGCCACTGAAACATGGTTCATAAATGGTTGTCATTGCAGTTTCACTGCGAAGATAGGCTTCGGCTCAGCAATTAAAGCAAGCTTTATTGCGTTCGTCTTGCACTATCTTTTAAGATGCTTTTATTTACTATGGATTAAGTGGCGGCACTCGGAGGGATACCGAGTGCCTTTTTCTTGCTTTCCACAACCATCAGCCGCCATCCACGGTTTTTCATATTCACCACTTAATCCAAAGTAACAAGCAAATGAACAGAAAGAAACAAGCACAGACCGAATTGTCCTATTACGGACTGTACCTATTGAACCACCTCAGAGAGAACCGTTTTCCACAAGCCAACGATGCGGACTTCATCCGTGAGCGTGCCGACCACGCTGCGGAAGTCTATGAACAGGCAAGGCGCAGTGACCTTTTTGCCGATGCGGCACAAGAGCTTGCCATGTCCGCCCTCTTGAAAGGACTCCACCTCTCCAAGTACAACATCCTGCACGATGTCGTTGACAACGAGTTTCCCTTGGAGGTAGCCGTGGAAGACCAAGAGGCTTTTGTGACCAACCTCCTGCCTCTGGTTGACAACGTGTATTTCATCTACGACCTCACCGATGACAGCTTTGCCCAGTCGCCGGATTACGACCAGCTCTATACAGAGTTGACGGGAGCCGTCTCCCTTTTCATAGAGGCTCATGGCGTACAATAGAAAGCAACGGTTGAATGACAACATCAAGGCGATAGAGACGGCATTCGTCCTTGACAGGGAACAGCGACCGCCGACCGCAAGGGAGCGTCTCCTCTTGGAGCGTTACTGCGGATTCGGAGGATTGAAGTGCATACTGAACCCTGCCAAGGAACTGACGGATGCCGTCCATTGGGCAAAGTCAGACCTTGATTTGTTCGCTCCGACCGTGGAGCTGCACCGACTTATCAGAGAGAACAGCGGGAACGAAAGCGAGTACAAACAGTTGATGGACAGTCTGAAACAGTCTGTACTCACGGCTTTCTATACCCCACCGTCCGTAACGGAGGCATTGGCGGATGTTCTGAAAGAGCATAAGGTTATACCCGAAAAGGTGCTTGAACCATCGGCAGGCATTGGCGCATTCGTCGATGCCGTCTTGGAGAACAATCCCAAGGCGGATGTCATGGCGTTTGAGAAGGACTTGCTCACGGGAAAAATCCTTCATCACCTCCACCCGGAGCAAAAAGTGCGCATTGAGGGTTTCGAGAAAATAGAGAAGCCTTTCAACGACTACTTCGACCTTGCCATCTCCAACATACCGTTTGGCGACGTGGCTGTGTTCGATCCGTCATACAACGCACAGAAAGGGATGAAGGCAATCTGTACCAAGCGCATACACAACTACTTCTTTGTCAAGGCTCTCGACACGGTAAGGGATGGCGGACTGGTGGCGTTCATCACCTCGCAAGGCGTGCTGAACGCCAAGAACAACAGTGCGGCACGGTTCATGATGCTCCGTCATGCCGATGTGGTTTCGGCAATCCGCTTGCCAAACAACCTTTTCACGGAGAATGCCAACACGGAAGTGGGCAGCGACCTCATCATCTTGCAGAAGAACAGCCAAAAGGAAACGCTCCAAGGCGATGACAACCTGCTTGACATGGTGACGAACGATGAAAACCGCATACCGACCAACAATTATTTCCAAGAGCATCCGGAGCGTATCATCCACACCACGGCAAAGTTGGATACCGACCCATTCGGCAAACCTGCCATGATATACACCCATGAGGGTGGCGTGGAGGGCATAGCCGAGGACTTGCGGAAAATGCTGCATGAGGATTTCAAGAATAACCTCAACTTGAACCGATACATGGGGATTGAGGAAACAAAAACAGAGGAGGTTCAAGTTGAGGAAATTAAGGAGGTTGCTGATGAAAAGCTGAACATAGAGGTCGCTCCCGTACAGCGAAATGAACAGGCTGCTGATAATGTCGAACAGTCACAACAAACCACCATATATAATAAGGTGGAAAATGGGCAAGAAAAATCAGAGCCACATGCCGAGCTATCCAACCATCAGCCTCCTGTTCAAACGACATTGTTTGACCTTTGGGGAATGGAGGAAGAAAGTCACTTGACTGTCAAGGCAACAAAGAAAAAGCCAATTATTACCGCTAAGGTTGCTTCCAAGAAGGTGTCAAGGAAGAAAGCAAGTCCGTTGGTCAAAGCCATCAGTCCGACTTTTGAAGTCGAGACAAAGCCTTTGGAAAAGGAAACAAGGGCATCAACAGAGCTTAAAGATAGCACTGTGGAACAGCTTGCAAAGCCTGTTTTCCCGGGTGATGAGCCATACGCAAATATCTCTTGGGAAGAGAATCCGCCAATCAACGGCTTTTACGAGTTGATGATGAACATGACTCCAGAGGACAGGGTGATGTTGCGCCAAAAGGCGGAACTGCACAGACAAGAACAGCTCAAAGACTTGGGAATTGCTGACACATTCGACTCAAAGTACAAGCCTCCAATGGAGCCGATTGAAGTTCTCAAAGCCCGAATTGGTCAAGGGCAGTCAAAAGAGAACAAGAAGGAAGAGGTAGCCAAAGTAAAGACAAAAGAAGAAACGGATGCCGAGAAGATTGTAAATGAAAGAAAACGCCAAGAGGAACAGGCACGTAAGCAAGCAGAGAAGGCAAGACAAAAGGAAGAAGCGATAAAACCTCGTCCTTTCGATGAGAAAATAGAGAGTTTCCATCGTGAGGGTTCGATCGTCTTTGACTCAGCACGCAATATAGGAGTATTGAAAGACCTCACCAAGTATGGCGCAACCTTCATGCCGTTGGACTTGAACAACGAGCAAAGGGAAAAGGCGGCTTCGTATATTGCCTTGCGTGATGCCTATCAGCGGCTCTACACTTACGAGGCGGAGGCGCAAAAGGAGGATAAACCGATGCGTGGTAAGCTGAACACCTATTATGATGCCTTCTTTATGCGCTTCGGCAATCTCAATGCCAAGCAGAACGTGAAGTTCATACTCATGGATGCCTCCGGGCGTGACATGCTGTCATTGGAACGGGTGGAAAACGGACAGTTCGTGAAAGCCGACATCTTCGACCATCCAGTGTCGTTTGCCTTGGATGAGGTCAGCCATGTGGACTCACCTGAGGAAGCCCTAACTGCTTCGCTCAACAAGTACGGTCGTATCGACCTGCCTTACATGACGGAAATCTCGGACATGCCGGAACAAGGACTGACGGAAGCCCTCAAAGGTCGTATCTATTACAATCCGCTCATCAGTGGTTATGAGATAGCCGACCGATTCATTGCAGGCAATGTCATTGAGAAAGCAGAGCGCATAGAGGACTGGCAAAAGGACAACCCCGATGATGCAAGAGTTGCGGAGTCCTTGGAGGCATTGAAAAGCAGCTATCCAGAACCCATTGCCTTTGAGGACCTGGACTTCAACTTCGGTGAGCGTTGGATTCCGACAGGCGTGTATTCCGCATACATGAGCCACCTCTTCAACACACAGGTCAGCATTGTTTATTCCGACAGCATGGACGAGTATTCCGCCAAATGCAGTTTCAAGACGATGGCAATCACAGACGAGTATGTGGTAAAGGGATATTACCGCAACTATGACGGCATGAGTCTCTTGAAGCACGCCTTGCACAACACCTGTCCTGACATGATGAAGAGCATCGGCGAGGACGAGAACGGCAACGACATCAAGGTGCGTGACAGCGATGGAATACAGCTCGCCAACGCCAAGATAGACGAAATACGCAACGGCTTTTCGGAATGGCTGGAAGAGCAGTCCGACTCCTTCAAGGAACGCTTGACCACGATGTACAACCGAAAGTTCAACTGCTTCGTGCGTCCGAAGTATGACGGCTCTCACCAGACATTCCCCGGCTTGGACTTGAAAGCCCTTGGCGGAAAGTATGGCATCAAGAGTGTGTACCCAAGTCAGAAGGATTGTGTCTGGATGCTTTTGCAGAACGGTGGAGGGATATGCGACCACGAGGTGGGCACAGGAAAGACCCTCATCATGTGCATGACCGCGCATGAGATGAAACGCCTTGGAATGGCGCACAAGCCGATGATTATCGGACTGAAAGCCAATGTCGCAGAGATAGCCGCCACCTATCAGACGGCTTACCCCAATGCGAGGATTCTCTATGCCTCGGAGAAGGACTTCTCCACCAAGAACCGTGTCAGTTTCCTCAACAACATCAAGAACAACGACTACGACTGTGTAATCATGTCGCACGACCAGTTTGGGAAGATACCGCAATCGCCCGAACTCCAGCAGCAGATATTGCAGGCGGAGCTTGACACCGTGGAGGAAAACTTGGAGGTGATACGCACGCAGGGCAAGGACGTGTCACGAGGAATGCTCAAAGGCTTGGAAAAGCGAAAGTTCAACTTGGAGGTGAAGTTGCAGAAGATAGCCTACAGCATCGAGCAACGCACCGATGATGTGGTGGACTTCCGCATGATGGGCATCGACCACCTGTTTGTGGACGAGAGCCACCAGTTCAAGAACCTCATGTTCAACACCCGGCACGACCGTGTGGCGGGACTCGGCAACAGCGAGGGAAGCCAGAAGGCACTCAACATGCTCTTTGCCATCCGAACCATACAGGAGCGGACTGGCAGGGACTTGGGGGCGACCTTCCTATCTGGTACGACCATCAGCAACTCTCTCACTGAGTTGTATCTGCTTTTCAAGTACCTGCGCCCCAAGGAACTGGAGCGTCAGGACATCCGCTGTTTCGATGCGTGGGCGGCAATCTTCGCCAAGAAGACCACCGACTTCGAGTTTAATGTCACCAACAACATCGTGCAGAAGGAGCGTTTCCGATATTTCATCAAGGTGCCGGAACTTGCTGCCTTCTACAACGAGATAACCGACTACCGCACGGCGGAGGCAGTTGGCGTGGACAGACCACAGAAGAACGAGATTCTTCACAACATACCGCCGACACCCGAACAGGAGGACTTCATCCAGAAGCTGATGGAGTTTGCCAAGACGGGCGATGCCACCATCCTCGGCAGACTGCCCCTGTCGGAGACGGAGGAAAAGGCGAAGATGCTCATTGCCACGGACTATGCCCGAAAGATGGCGCTCGACATGCGCATGATAGACCCTGCCTGTGACGACCATCCTGACAACAAGGCGAGCCATTGCGCCAAGATGATAGCGGACTACTACCAACGCTACGACAGACACAAGGGCACGCAGTTCGTGTTCTCCGACTGGGGACATACAGACCGGGTGAATGGAATGTGTACTCCGAAATCAAGCGCAAGCTGATAGAGGACTACGGCATACCTTCCTCTGAAATCCGCTTCATTCAGGAATGTAAGAACGAGAGGGCGAGAAAGGCGGTGATAGCGGCAATGAACGAGGGTTCGGTGCGGGTGTTGTTCGGCTCCACCTCCATGTTGGGTACAGGAGTAAACGCACAAAAACGGTGTGTGGCGATTCATCATTGTGATACACCCTGGCGTCCGTCCGACTTGGCACAGCGTGACGGTCGAGGCGTGCGTGCAGGCAACGAGATTGCCAAACTGTATGCCGACAACAAGGTGGATGTCATCATCTATGCGGTGGAAAAGTCGCTTGACTCGTACAAGTTCAACCTCCTGCACTGCAAGCAGACTTTTATCTCGCAGTTGAAAAGCGGTGCATTGGGTGCGAGAACCATTGACGAGGGAGCGATGGACGAGAAATCGGGCATGAACTTCTCCGAATACATGGCTATCCTTTCCGGCAATACCGACCTGCTTGACAAGGCGAAGTTGGAAAAGAGGATTGCATCCTTGGAGGGTGAGCGCAAGTCGTTCAACAAGGGTAAGCGTGACTCGGAAACGAAGTTGCAGTCAAAGACGGCGGAGCTGGGCAACAACAAAGCCACCCTCAAGGGAATGACAGAGGACTATGACAAGTTCATGAGCCAAGCCAAGAAGGACAAGGACGGCAATGTCCTCAATGTCCTTACTCTCGATGGTGTGGACTCCAAGGACTTGGAGGTAATCGGAAAGCATCTGCAAATATTGGCGGAGAAAGAGACGACAGGCGGACAATACAAGCGGATTGGGGAAATCTACGGTTTCCCTGTCAAGATTGTCAGTGAGACGAGCTTTGAGAACGGCTTGCCTTTTGTGGACAACCGTTTTCTCGTTGAGGGCAATTACAAGTACCAGTACAACTACGGTCACATCGCCAAGTCCGACCCGATAGCAGCGGCGAACAACTTTCTGAATGCCTTGCAGAAGATACCAAGCTACATTGAGCAGTATGATTCAAGATGCAAGGCTTTGGAAAAGGAGATACCGCAACTCCAAGAGATAGCAGGCAAGACTTGGAAGAAAGAGGATGAGTTGAAAGGTCTGAAAGCGGAATTGGCGTCATTGGACAGGAAGATACAGCTTGAACTTGCCCCGCCAGCGGAAAAGGAATGCAAAGAAGAGGATAAGAATACGGACAATGTAGAGGTTGTTGCTAATGCGAAAGACGCACAAAAAAGCCACTATTCACCCAAGGTAAGGCTATAGTGTAGATTATCTTTCGTTTTGTTAGCAATTATGGTTAAACTTTAATAAATTTACAGCCTTTTTACAAAAGTTCGAGAATAAAGCCTTATCTTTGCCAATGTTTTAGAACCCTAAAATCGGTCACACCGATGAGGGGTGGAGACATACATATTGGAAACGGCGTTTACAAGCGCTTTATTTTGGCATCCTGGAATCCTGGAAAAATTCTAAGCAAAAGTCAAAATCAAGGCAACGGTAGGACGTCCCTTGGATATGGTAATAATGATAGCCCTTATTGTATGCCAGCTATAGGTGTATCCCTTTGGCTGCATACGATAGGGCGAATTATATACCTATGGACGTAGGGGCTCTCACGTTGCTCATCTGACTTTTGTTGGGCAATTCCAGGAGCCCCAGGATGTAGGATGAGCGACAAGTACTGCACCTACGTCATTCTTTTATGTATATGTGCATAATTTTCTTTTCAGCTCATAAGAGGGGTGCGATGGGCACAAACAGAACGTCTCAGCAAGTCTGGGTTACGGGATTGTCGGGAGAGCCCGACTGTCTGAAGCCCTGTGTTTAACGTCCTCTAATTTTATAAGCGATGAGAAAATACAATTTGCTCTTAGCTTGCGTAATTATCTCAAGCAATTGTAGCGCTCAGGCGAAGTCTGACACTACAGTGGTAGAAAAGAAGGCAGAACGCAACGTGATGCTCAATGCGTCAGATGCCAATGCGCCCCGTTACATTCAGATTGGACTTCCGAGTGAGGATGTGAATGTGTATGAAAACGGATTGCCTGCAGTTTATTCCTCCTACATCCATCCCCTCTCCGCCCATTGGAGAAGTGACGGCAGTCTGTCCGAGGTCGGGTTGATGAATCCGCAGGAATCGGCGATAGCCACGGGAAACATCGCCTATTCCGTCAACAGTTTCAGTGATTTGGGCGGTGATGTGTTCAAGGGTGTATTGAACTACAAGGGCAACCATTACGGTATGCACCAGTTCGACGTCAACCTTTCCGGTCCTCTCGGACGGGGCTGGACTTACGCCTTGAACATGTACCAGAACTTTGACCCCGGAACATTTGACCTGAAGTTCACCAACTACAATGACCGTACCCAAATCTACAAGGGTGCCTTGACCAAGCGTTGGGGCGACAGAGGTCAGTTGTCTTTCCTCTACAAGTTCTCCAACAGCCAGCGCATGGGTTCCATCACGCAGTTTGCCCCGTTCATCTATCATACGAACGGTGACGTAACCGAGTTGGACGGCTTTAAGTTGGGCACGTCCTCTTATGTGCCTGTCAACCAGACTTTCATGTACCGTGACATGAAAACGGGCGAGTTGAAGCAGACGACCATCAACGACTGGAACAAGAGCAAGGCGCATGAAGTCGCCGTATTGTTCAAGTGGGATTTGGGAAACGCATGGAAACTTGACACGAAAACCAAATACACTTGGGCGGATACCAACTATGCGGATTTCGGAGGCAGCTCCATTATGAACGTCAAGGACGGAAAGGTTGAGGGAAACACCAACACCTATTATGACCAGAATGGAAAACTTTACACTGGACTGATGGATGGTCGTAGAATATGGTTTCATGGAGCAAAGGCTAAATCATTTCTGATGACCTCAGAGTTGTTGAAGAACTTCGGGCTTCACAACTTGAAAATCGGTCTTAACGAATGGAATTTTGACATAAACTATTGCTCTTCCTCGACACAATGGGATGCGACCGTACAGGAATATCCTGAGTTTCTCTCACACTCCACCGCGGCAGACCCAACCGCAAGAATCACCTATTATGGCTTTAACGAAATATCCACCGACTATGCCATCGGCAACGAGAACAAGCTGGCAGGTTATTTCACTGATGAGTGGCGTCTAATCAAGAGCCTTCGTTTCTTCTATGGCGCACGCATGGAATGGTGCCGCATGGCTGTTGACCAGTTGCCTTACGCCCGCTTTGCCGACATGTATGTTGGGGCGACAAACGCTGACGGTGTAACAATCACTCCACAACACAGAGTGAAGAACAAGCTGAACTACGCCTTCACCGTCCAAGCCACATGGGCATTCTATAAAGGAATGGGACTCACGGCAGACTTCACACAGATGGAGCGTTCTCCACGTCTGACCGACTATGCCAACATGGGACCGCAAGACCTGCGCCTCCGTATTCCTTTGCTCCGTGGCGGTATCTACTACCGCAACAAGTGGATTGACGTGACATCCATGATTACATGGATTCAAAAGACCAACAACACCGACCAACAGGACATCACTAAACCGGGCACAAGCATTTCCAAGACTACATCCTTGAACTACAGCATCCAGACTGTCGGATGGACTACGAACGTGGAACTTGATCCGTTCAAGGGCTTCCACCTCCATGCGCTTTTCACTTACCAGAAGCCAACTTACAAGGATTACGCGGTGACGGTAAAGTTTGACGATGGCGAGACTGCCGATTTGAACGCTACAGGCAACATCGTAAAGGAGATTCCGCAGATTCTGATTGAGCTTGACCCAAGCTACACCTTCTACAAGGAAAAGATGACCGTTTGGGGCAGTTTCAGATATTTCGGAAAGACGTATGCCAATCTCTCGAACGCCCTTTGGTTCAACGGACACTGGGAGACATTTGCAGGTGTGAAATGGAATGCGACAAACAGACTATCCTTCAACCTTGGAGTTGTCAACTTCCTTAACCAGAAGGGAGCAAGTGGAACAATCTCGGGGTCTGAGCTGATTGGAGCGGAGGAAGCAAAGAAATTCAACGGCTATGTGATGTCGGGACGCTATCTCCGTCCTTTCACTGTCGAGTTTGGAGCAAGTGTTAAACTATAAACACCTTATGAACGATGAAAAAACTATGCAATCTTTTTATAATGCTCATGGCATTGGCTGGAAATATGTATGCCCAAAAAGCCGAGCCGTGGAACGACCCTTTGGTGAACAACATCAACCGCAATGAACCTGTTTCTGATTTCTTTGGTTATGAGAGCCGCGAATTGTCCGACAAAAACGACAAGTCTCTTTCGGCAAGATACCTGTCCATTGAGGGCGACTGGAAGTTTGATTGGGTGCGGAATGCGAATGAGCGTCCTTTGGACTTCTTCTCGCCGACCCTTGACGATTCCAAATGGGGAAAGATGCCTGTGCCGGGCTGTTGGGAGTTGAACGGCTACGGCTTCCCTGTTTGTACCAACATCAAGTATGAGTGGGAGAACGAGTGGAAATCCAATCCTCCTTATGTGCAGGACTTGAACAACTATGTGGGTTCTTACCGCCGCAAGTTCGTTATCCCCGCAAGTTGGAACGGTGACAACATCATCCTGCATATAGGCGAGTTCGGCAGCAACGTCAGTCTGTATGTCAACGGCAAGTTCGTGGGATATGCCGAGGACAACAAGGTTGCCGCTGAGTTTGACATCACAAAATATGTCGTTCCGGGACAGGAGAACCTGATAGCCATGCAGTTGATGCGTTGGTGTGACGGTTCTTATTTTGAAGACCAGGACTATTGGCGGCTTCGTGGCATTGCACGGGAGAACTATATCTACTCCCAGCCAAAGTCCCACATCAAGGACTTGCGTATCACCTCATCCCTGACCGATGATTACAAGGATGGCGTGTTTGCCGTGAACTTCTCGACGGAAGCTTGCCAAGGAAAGAACCTCTTGGTGGAACTGATGCAGAAAGGCACAGGCAAGGAGGTTTTCAGCAAGACCATACAGGTACAGTCAGACAACTCTGCCGTAGAATCGACGATAGAGGATGTTGCCAAATGGACTGCCGAGACTCCTAACCTATATACGCTCAGAGCCACATTGATGGACGGTGAAAAGACAGTGGAGGTTATCCGTCAGAATGTAGGATTCAGAAAAATAGAGATTAGGAACAAGCAGATGTTGGTGAACGGTCAGCCAGTTCTCATCAAGGGCGTGAACCGTCATGAGGTGGATCCTGACGGCGGTTATGTTGTCAGCGTTGAGAACATGATTCGTGACATCAAGGTTGCGAAGCAGTTGAACCTAAATGCCATCCGTACCTGCCACTATCCTGACGACCCTCGTTGGTATGACTTGTGCGATGAGTATGGCATCTATATCGTGTCAGAGGCCAACCTTGAAAGCCACGGAATGGGATTTGCCGACAAGACGCTCGCCAAGAACGAGCTGTTCAACAAAGTCCACACGGAGCGCAGTATGCACAACGTCAATATTCTGAAGAACCATCCTTGCATCATCATCTGGAGTCTCGGCAATGAGGCTGGATATGGAAAGAACTTTGAGGATGCCTATGACTGGGTAAAGTCTTACGACAGCTCACGTCCTGTCCAGTACGAGATGGCTTGTGCCACAGGCAAGCATGATGCCGAGCGTCCTGTTGAGTCCTACGAACTTGCAGGCTCAATAGCTGGTAAGACTGATATTTTCTGCCCGATGTATGCGGATTATGACAGTTGCAGGAACTATCTTGAAAAGAACTATTGCGACAAGCCTTTCATGCAGCAGGAGTATGCCCACGCCATGGGCAACTCGATGGGCGGCTTCAAGGAGTATTGGGACTTGGTTCGCAAGTACCCACAATACCAAGGTGGGTTCATCTGGGACTTCGTTGACCAAGGTCTGAGAGACAAGAGCAAGATAACTGGCAAGCAAATCTATGCCTACGGTGGTGATTACGGTCGCTTCGCCATGTCCGACGAGAACTTCAACAACAATGGTTTGGTAAGTCCTGACAGAGTTCCCAATCCACATGCGTATGAGGTGCAGTATGTTCTGCAAAACATCTGGAGCAACCTTGCGGACAAGAAGAGCGGAAAGGTTTCTGTTTTCAATGAGAACTTCTTTGTCCCGTTGAACAACGTGACTCTTGACTATGCAATCGAAGCGGAAGGCAAGGTCTTGTCAAATGGTACCATAAACCTTGACAAATACGACATAATGCCTCAGACAAGCCAGACCGTTGCCATCCCGAATTATGGAAAGGTTGTCGGTAACAAGAAAAACAAGGGAAAGGAACTTGTCCTTAACCTTAGGTATAAGTTGGATAGCGATTCACTCCTTATGAAGAAAGGCGACGAGATAGCCCATCAGCAGTTTGTTGTCAGCAAATACAACTTTCCGACCTTGGTTGCTTCCGGTGCAAGCAAGCTAAAGACTGTTGACCATGCCAAATATGTGGTTCTCTCTGCCAATGGCGTGGATGTCGCTGTCAGCAAGACAACAGGACTTGTCAGCTACATTGATGTTGATAACAAGCCTATGCTTGAAAGAGGCGCTGACTTGAAACCTGACTTCTGGAGAGCCTGCACGGACAATGACTTTGGATCAAATACCCAGACATTAAGTGCGGCATGGAACAACCCGACTCTTGAACTGAAAGATTTCACACAGAAAGAGGACGGTTCTGTTGTTGCGGACTTGCATGTGAAAGAAGCGGATGCGACGCTGAAACTTACCTATTCCTTGAACGACAAGGGTGAACTGATGGTATCGCAAGATATGCAGGTTAATCCAAATGCAGAGAACAAGCCGAACTTGTTGCGTTATGGCATGGAACTGCAAATGCCAAAGGAGTACGACAAGGTGGTGTTCTATGGAAAAGGCCCTCACGAGAACTACATTGACCGCAACAACTCGGAAATGTTGGGCGTGTTCACACAGCAGGTCAAGGACCAGTATTATCCTTACATCCGTCCGCAAGAGTCTGGCAACAAGACTGAGGTGAGATATTGGAAGGTGCTGGCACAAAGCGGCAAGGGCTTGGAGTTCTTCTCCAACGAACCTATGGAGTGCTCCAGTTTGAACTATCTGACTTCCGACCTGTACCGTGGAACGGTGAAGCATCAGGAGCACTCGGGTGACTTGACACCAAGAGACCTTACCTCCGTACATGTCAGCAAACGGCAGATGGGCTTGGGCTGCATCAACACATGGGGCGAATTGC
>ERZ808240.3685-NODE-3685-length-14557-cov-7.762653_pt1 | contig 14557 bp, 11 predicted proteins | sample MGYA00521084_ERZ808240 | MGnify/ENA primary metagenome ERZ808240 (study PRJEB31516, sample SAMN03275571) | gut metagenome | biome: mammalia-associated habitat; material: feces | host: Papio cynocephalus | place: Kenya | collected 2012-08-06 ... | reverse complement strand
GCTCGATGGCTACGTGCCTTACAAGACGAACAGGAAGAAAAAGCACGACAAGGAGTACCACACGCCGGAGATGCCCGGCGAGAAATGGCAGATCGACGTGAAATACGTGCCGTCCGAATGCAAGGCCCCGGGCCTCGAGGGGAGATTCTACCAGTACACCTACCTGGACGAGGCCACAAGGAAGAGATACCTCCATTACGCGAACGAGCATTCCATGTACGAAACCGTCAAGGGGCTCAAGGAGGCGATCGCCTTCTTCGGTTACAAGCCGAAGGAGATACAGACCGACAACGGCTTCGAGTTCTCCGACAGGGCGGCCGCGAAGGGCAAGGATTTCTCGGCGACGGGGAGGGACGGCCCGAACATCCTCGAGCGATTCTGCCTCGAGAACGGCATACGCCACAAATTCATCCGCCCGAGGACGCCAGAGCACAACGGCAAAGTGGAGAGAAGCCACAGGATCGACCAGGAGAAATTCTACAGATTTCTGAAGTTCTTCTCCCTCGCCGACCTCGCCTCCCAGGGGGGCGAGGTGGAACAAAAGGTACAACGAAACCCCGAGAATGGTGCTCAAACTGAGGTCCCCGAACCAGGTGGAACTTGAAAAGCTCAAGAGGCTGATGCAAGATACCGGCGAGGTTAGATGCCAGAAGCTTCTCAAGCGTCTCACATCATTTGACAACTAACAGTGCAAATAAGAGTTTTTATTCATACATTCGTGAAACCACATTAGAACAATGATAGAATTTTTTTGGGTCAGGAAAAGGGAAATGAAAAAAATCGTTTATATCGCAATGTCGACTGACATTCTTCACGAAGGACACATTAAAGTAATTAATGAGGGAGCAAAATACGGAGAGGTGGTAATCGGATTATTGTCCGATAAGGCAATCTCCGAATACAAGAGGATGCCTTTATTGACATTTGAAGAAAGGAAAACTGTTTTTGAGAACATCAAGAATGTTTCAAAAGTCGTTCGACAAGATTTCCTAGACTACACAGCGATCTTAAGGAGAATCAAGCCAGATTACGTAGTTCATGGCGATGATTGGAAAGAAGGAGTGCAGCAACAAACAAGAGCCAAAGTAATTGAAACACTAAAAGAATGGGGTGGCCAATTAATAGAAGTTCCCTATACTCGTAATGTATCCAGTTCTAATATCGAAGCGAAAGCGAGAAAACTATTTAACACTCCAGATAGAAGAAGAGCGGCATTAAAAAAGATGATTGCCTCTAAACCTTACGTTAGAGTTTTAGAAGCGGATAATGGTCTAACAGGATTGATAGATGAGTTGACTTTTATTAAAGATCCCAAAACCGGGTTTAGAAAAGAGTTTGATGCAATGTGGGTTTCCTCTTTGTGTGACTCAACTTTCAAAGGGAAACCAGATATCGAATTAATAGATCAAACAAGTAGAATTAACACAATTAACGAGATCATGGAAGTTACTACTAAACCAATCATCCTAGACGGCGATACCGGTGGTAAAGTAGAACATTTTGTCTTTAACGTTAAAACATTAGAAAGAATAGGTGTTTCTGCGATTATAATCGAAGATAAAACTGGATTAAAACAAAACTCCTTATTCGGTACCGCAGTTCAGCAAATTCAAGAAGATCCGGATGTTTTTTCTGACAAAATTCGTCGTGGTAAACTGGCGCAAGTCACTAAAGACTTTATGATTATTGCTAGATGCGAGTCCTTGATTGCCGGACGATGTGTTGAAGATGCCTTAATGAGGTGTCGTAAGTATATTGCAGCTGGCGCTGACGGCATCATGATTCACTCTAAAGAAAAAGATGGGCGAGAAATATTTGATTTCATGGCGAAACTACGCAAAGAATTCCCGTTTGTTCCGATAATTTTAGTCCCAACTTCATATAATCAATTCACAGAAGAGGAATTGTGTGAAAAAGGCGCGAACGTTATCATTTACGCAAATCACTTAGTTAGAAGCGCGTTTCCCGCAATGAAGAAAACTGCGGAAAGCATTTTATTTCATGGCAGAAGCAAAGAAGCGAGCGAAGAATACTGCATGTCTATTAAGGACATCATTACATTAATTCCGACGGAATAACAATTATTATGATTGATTCAGTAAAATTTTATGAATATTTAATTAATCACGATTTGGATTTCTTTACAGGAGTACCCGATTCGTTATTAAAGGAGTTATGTTCGTGTATTAAAGATAAATCGGATCAAAAGCATAATATCATCGCCGCAAACGAGGGAAATGCTGTTGGTTTGGCGGCGGGGTATTATTTATCTACTGGCAAAATGGGTGTTGTCTATTTGCAAAATAGTGGTGAAGGCAACATTGTAAATCCCCTTATGTCACTTGCGGATCCCAAAGTTTACTCTATTCCCATATTGTTGATTATTGGCTGGAGAGGCGAGCCCGGTATTCGTGATGAGCCTCAGCACATTAAACAAGGGGAGGTTACGCTTAAATTATTAGAGACCATGGGCGTCGAGTATCGCATTTTAAGTGATGACTTCGAGAATGACTTAAATTATTTGGTCGATTTAGCTAAAAAAGATAATAAACCAACAGCTTTGATTATCAGAAAGGGTTCGTTCTCAAAGTATTTGTCGATCAAGGAAGAGGAAACCGTGATGGGCGAATTACTTAGAGAGGAAGCTTTAGAAATCATTTTAAAAGAATTAGGCAACGATTTGGTTGTGTCCACAACGGGAAAGGAATCGCGTGAGGTTTTTGAATTAAGAGAAAAACATTATCAAGGCCATCAGTTTGACTTTCTGACCGTCGGCTCTATGGGTCATACATCTTCGATAGCGCTAGGTGTTGCAATTGGTACGAAACGTAATGTTTGGTGTCTAGATGGCGACGGTTCTTTTCTTATGCACATGGGCAGTTTGGCTATCGCTGGTGTAAATGCTCCATGTAATTTTAAATATATTATTAATAACAACGCTGCACATGAATCTGTTGGAGGTCAACCAACCGTGAGCGATAGAATTGATATAAAAGCAATCTTGAAAGCTTGCGGTTTTTCTTCAACATATGAAGCGAGAACTAAGCAAGAGATTTGTGATTCGATTCAAAAAATGAAAAAAGAAGGCAAATCTGCATTGGTTTTATATACAAAGCAAGGGAGTAGAGCTAATTTGGGTCGTCCAACTACGACCTCAATCGAAAATAAAATTTCCTTTATGAAAGAGATAAAAAGACATTAAAATGAAAGCTTTAATTTTTAATTCTGGTTTAGGTAGACGGATGATGGAGTTAACGACCAATAACCCAAAATCTATGGTTCATTTATATAATGATGAAACTATTTTTGAACGTCAAATAAGACTGCTTCAAGAAGCAGGTATCACCGAAGTGGTGATTACTACCGGCCCTTATCCCGAAATGTTGAAGAGTATATGTAGTAAACCGTGCTATGAAAACATGCACTTTGTCTACCCCCACAATGAGATCTTTGATAAATCAAATTACATATATTCCATGTTCAAGGCAAAAGACTATTTAGATGATGACCTTTTGATGATGCATGGTGATTTGGTGTTCGATAGAACATTACTTCCATCTATATTAAAGAATAAGAATCCAAATATTTGCTTGATTAATAAATTCAGAGCCCTTCCTCAGAAAGATTTTAAAGGAAGAATTATTGACAATAAATTAAGAGAAGTTGGAATTGATATTTTTGATGACGACTGCTATGCTTTTCAACCTTTATATAAGCTTTCTAAAGACGTAGTGAAAGCGTGGTTGGATAAAGTTATTGAATTCGTTGAGGATCGCAACATCAACGTTTATGCCGAAAATGCTTTTAATATGGTGTTAAAGAATTTAAATGTCCTACCATTTTCTTATTGCAAACATTTCATTGATGAAGTGGATGACAAAAATGATTTGGCTAGGGTTAATGCTAAAATTGAGGAGTGGGATTATAAAACACAAATTATCAAATTTTCATGTAATTATCTCATATCTTTGAAAAAAATATTAAAAAAGGTCAATTCTTTTAAACCATTCATCGTTGTCGATTCTTTTTGGAGAAAAGAAGTCGCTAAACACTTTAAAAATGCAATAGTTTTTTCGAATTTCACGTCTAATCCTAAATATGAGGAGATATTAGAGGGACTTAAACTGTTTAAAAGCACTGAGTGCGATTCCATTGTTTCCGTTGGTGGTGGATCTTGTATCGATGTTGCCAAAGTGATTAGGTTAAGTATCAACAGTGATATAAGTAGTGCTATCCCCACTTTTAAACAAACATATAAGCACACTAGCGTAAAACATATATGTATTCCAACGACCAGCGGTACGGGTAGCGAATCCACAAAGCATGCAGTTTTATATTTAGATGGGATGAAGCAATCGATTGCTAATCCAGTTAACGTTCCCGATTATGTGATACTTTGTCCTAAGTTAATTGCGACTCTCCCCGAATATCAAAAAAAATCGACAATGATGGATGCCTTATGTCAATGCATTGAATCCTTATGGTCTAAAAAAGCCACTCCTAAAAGCAAAAAGTATGCAAAGGCGGGATTAAGGCTATTTAAAAGGAATTTTAGAGGCTATCTTAATTCCAATAGTGATTCTATAAAAAACATTCAAGTTGCTGCCAATTATTCAGGGAAAGCTATTAACATATCTGAGACAACCGCCGCACATGCAATGTCTTATAAAATTACATCCTTATACAGCATCCCACACGGCCATGCAGTAGCAATTTGCATGAATTCCGTTTTCAATAACTGTCAAGTCAAAACGAAATATGACGATATTGATGTTAAGGATCTGTTTTATAAAATATTGAATTGTTTTAAACTAAAAGTGCATATTTCTATACGGAAAAAAGAATTAAATGATTTGATATGGTCGGTTAATCCTGAAAGACTCCTGAATTTCCCCTTCGATATCGACGTTGAGAGATGTTACGTGTTTATTGGCTTAACAAATGGAAGAGAATGTTAAAAGAACAGCGCTTTCTAATATCTTTTGGAAATTTTTGGAACGAATTATTGCTCAAGGTATTTCTTTAGTGGTCTCGATTGTTATTGCGAGGATATTAACCCCTGATGATTACTCTGTCGTTGCCTTAGTAAACATATTTTTTAATTTCGCAAACGTTATTATTTCTGGTGGCTTAAACACATCTTTAATACAAAAAAAAGACAGCGACGGGTTAGATTATTCGAGTGTTTTGTTTGTTTCTCTCGCTATCTCTATTGTTCTTTATGTTTTGTTGTTTTTCCTTGCCCCTGCCATTTCTTCTTTTTATAGCAACCCATTAATAACGCCAGTCCTAAGAGTGATGGGCCTATCTTTGCCTATTTCGGCGATTAAATCGATTTGGTGTGCGTATATTTCTTCGAAGTTGCAATTTAAGAAATTCTTTTTTGCAACCCTTATTGGAACTATTGTTTCTGGAATTGTCGGGATTACTATGGCTTTAAAAGGTTTTGGTCCATGGGCTCTTGTGGCTCAGCAAATAATAAATCTTTTTATAGACACAGTTGTCCTTATTTGTTGCGCAAGGATTAATTTAGTATTGAAGATTTCGTTCGCTCGATTGAAACGGCTTTTTGGTTTTGGCTGGAAGATTTTGGCTGCAAATTTAATAGGAACGTTTTATTCTGAAATTTCACCTTTGATTGTAGGAATTAAGTTTTCTCAGCAAGATCTATCTTTTTATACGAAAGGGAGAAGTTTCCCCAATATGCTTTCAACGGCAACCACAAGCACCTTGTCCGCAGTTCTATTCCCTATCTTAACAAAAAAGAAAGAATCTAAAGAAATTATTTTAAAATATACCCGTCTTTTTATTAGGATATCGTCATTTGTTGTCTTTCCGTTAATGCTCGGTTTTTTCGCGGTAGCTGAGGATTTCGTTTTGATTTTTTTAACTGAAAAATGGATACAATCAGTTTTTTATATTCGTATATTTTGTTTATGCTCTATGTTTGATATTATAGCAATCGGAAATTGCGAAACCATTAAAGCAATTGGAAAAAGCGACGTGTATTTGCTGATTGAAATAATTAAAAAAAGTCTGTATTTTGTAACAATCCTTTTGTTCGTACTTTTTGCGCAAAGCCCTCAAGTCGTTGCTTGTGCGTCTCTTACTTGCGTGATCGTCCAAATATGTATTAATTCGATACCGAATATCAAACTAATAGGATATGATCTTTCCTCCCAAGTAAGCGATATTCTTCCTGGATTGCTTATTTCGGTTGCAATGTGCTTATTTGTTTTTCTTATTGGCCTAGCGATGCCTTCTGGAAGTGTTGTTGGTTTTATTTCAAAGATTTTTTTAGGTGCGGTCTTTTATTTTGCTTTCAGCTATTTGTTTAACAAGAGGACTCTCAAATATATTAAAGAAGCGATTCTAAGTTTGAAAAAAAGAGGAACGAAATAATGGATTTATCAGCATTTAAAAAGGAATGTTTTGATTATGTAGATTCTTGTTTTGAAGAATTTGAAAAGACAAAGCAGGTCATGGCTGATATTTTTAAGGTTTTTCAGCGATTGTGTAAAAATCATAATCTTGTTTATTATGCGGCATTTGGAACTTTACTCGGTTCAATAAGAGACAATGGTTTTATCCCGTGGGATGCGGATATAGATGTCATGATACCCAGCAACGAGATACATAAACTGGTTGATTTGCTAAACAAAGAACTGCCTGAAGGCTATTACTATGTCTCAAACTTTAATGATATAGCGTATCCGTTTTGCCAAATTAGGGTTTGCAAAAAAGGATATAATTCGTTTGCTTATCATCTTGATGTGTTCTATATGATTGGATATCCGTCAAATCCAAAAAAACAAGTTAAATTTGATAAAATGATGATGAAACTTTTTTATCGGAGATATGCAAAATATGAAAAAGTAACACCAAAAGAAAACGCCAGCAAAAAAATCATATATTTCTGCAAACTCATTAGAAAGCTATTTCTTGGCGTGATTTCTAAAAAGCGTTTGGAGAAAGAATGCAGGAAGCTTATTTTTAAATATAATTTTGAAGACTCCGACTTTTTTACTGTTTTTTGCCATACGAATTATAAGCTTCCTAAATCTGCCTTAAATCCCGCACAATTAATAAAATGTGAGAGCTTCGATGAAAAGGTTTATGTCCCCAAAGACAGCAAAACGCTTCTAAACATTTTTTATCACGAAGATATTTCATACCTACCTATTTCATGTCGTTTTAAAGAGTTTTACGAATCGTTCCTGAGAATAAAAAACTCCAAAGATGGAGACATTTTGTGATGGACTGGCCGCTAATATCAATCATCATACCCGTTTTCAACGGATCGAACTATCTCGAGGAGGCTATTAATTCTGCGTTATCTCAAACGTACAAAAACATTGAAATAGTTGTGATTAATGATGGTTCTAATGATAATGAAAAAACTCGAATGGTGGCTCTATCGTTTGGCGATTCGATTCAGTATTTTGAAAAGGAAAATGGTGGTGTTTCCTCTGCGTTAAATTATGGCGTTAGACACTCTAGGGGGGCATATATCGCATGGTTATCTCATGATGATTTATTTTCACCTAATAAAATACAATATCAAATGCTGTGTTTGAAAAAAAATAACTACAATCCTAATGTAATTCCGTTTTGTGATTCATATTTTATTGACAAAAATAAAAAAAAGGAATTGAGCCTGTTTAATCGCAAAAGAAAAAGAGACTTCAAAGGACTCGATGCTTTTTTCCCTCTTAATGTGTGCTTTGCCTCTTGTCTTTTCCCGAAAGAGCTTTTAGTAAAGCACCCCTTTAACGAATTTTCTAGGTATACGCAGGATATAGAGGAATTTTATGATTGTCTCTATAGCGGATATGAATTCAAAAGAGTTAAAAATTGTTTTTATATTGCGAGGAACCATGAAAATAGGGTGACACACACTAGGGTTGATTTGTTTGAAGACAATATGATTGCATTTCATAAAAAAATGATGTCCGATATGCGGAAAAACAATCTCTTTTCGTTTGCTAAAAAATACTTATATTATGCCTGTCAAAAAAAAGCAAAGTATAGCGTTTTTGTTTTTTTGTTTGATGATATTAAAGCCTTTTTAAAAAGCGCTAATCGATATAATTTGTTTACGAGAATAAAATGTTATTCAATTTACATTTGTTCGATTGTGGGATATAAAATGCGAAAAGTGTTAAGCTCGAGGTAGAAAATGAAAGAAGTTGGTATTATTAGTTCTGGCGTTTTGCCTCTGCCGGCGATAAAAGGTGGCGCCGTAGAATCTTTAATTGATGAATATGTCAACTATAATAAAGAAAAGAAAAAAATCCATTTAACTGTTTTTTCTATTTATGATAAGCGTCTCAATGAAGTGAAAACGGAATCTGTTGATTATTTATATTTTAACAACAATATATTTCTTTCTTTTTTTGATAAAGTTATTTCGCTTTTGCAAAAGACTTTCTTCAAAAATAGAAACGCAATAACTTTCAAAAATTTGCTTAATCGTCTTCATTTTTTTCTTAAAATTCGAAAGTACATAAAGAAACATGATTTTGACCTTTTGGTGCTAGAGAATCATGCCGCAGAATACCTTTGTTTAAGTTCTAAATATCTACAAAAGAAATATAATCAAAAAGTAATTTTCCATTCTCACAACGTACCCGCTCATTATAAATTTTTCATAAAATGGATTTCGTGTACAAAAGCGTTTTATTCAGTTAGCTCATCTTTATCCGATATGTGGAAAAGCGTTCTCTTTAAAAATTGTCCAAATACTGATTTTAAAGTGATTAAAAATGGTGTTGATTTGGATGCTTTTAAACCGATTGACGACCTAGAGATCTTGAAAAAAAAGAAAAAAATTTATTCTATACCGATTGATAAAAAAATTATTTTGTACGCAGGTAGAATGGTTGAATCGAAAGGGGTATTTGAGGCCATTAATGGCGTGCGGGAATTGGATGACAATTATCATTTGTTATTGGTCGGAGATTATTATTACAGTATAAACGTAAAAAATCAGGATTCGAAGAGAATTAAGGCTGCGTTGTCGACAATAGAAGGTAGGTATTCTTTTACGGGATTTGTGGATAGGAAGAATATGCCTTTGATTTATAATTTAGCTGATGTTGTTGTTTTGCCTTCAATTGAATACGATGCTGCTCCCTTGACCTTGGTGGAATCTATTTGCTGCTGTAAACCGGTTGTGGCAACGAATATCGGGGGAATTCCTGAATATGCTAAAGATGCTGGCGTTGTGCTACTTCAAGTCGATCAAGATTTATCAAAGAACATTGCAATCTGTATTAAAAAAATTTTGTCTAACTCTGCTTATTATAACAACTTGGCTTCTAAATCTTTTTCAAGTAGAAAGAAAAATAGTTCTTCCGATTATGTTCTTCGTTATGAGAATATGCTTTTTGAATCAATGGGGTAATCAATTTTCATGAATATTTTGCAAGTTTGTCCTAACTATCTTCCGTCGGTTGGTGGTGTTGAAACGTTTGTTTCCAGGCTAGCTAATGAATTAAAAATTAAAGGTGCCGATGTTTTCGTCTTATGTTTTTCAAAAAACAATGAACCGTTGTATGAAACTATAGATGGTATAAAAATCTATAGAATTAATCCTATTCTTACGATTTCATCGCAACAAATAGCTTTGTTTTTATCGCAGAAGATATCTAAGCTTATAAAGCTTATCAAACCTGACATTATTCACTTCCATTACCCTAGCCCCTTGCTATCTAATGCACTTCTTCAAGCCATGGAAAGACTCAATTATAAAGGACGTTTTTATGTTCATTGGCATGGTGATATCGTGGGTAGGAAACTTCTAAAAAAATGGTATACAAAATCGTCGAAGGCTCTCCTCGGAAGAGCGGACAAGATTTCATCTGATACGCTTAATTATGCGATGCATTCATACTTTTTGAATGGCTTTTTGGGCAAAACATTCGTTATACCAGCCATACCTGATAAAAAAAGGCTTGTAAATTCGGGCATAAACTCTTCCGAAAAGAATTTTATTTTAAGGACATCTGAAAACAGGACGATACTGTTCAGCTTTGGAAGATTTGTTAAATGGAAGGGCTTTGATTATTTAATTGATGCAATGAATCATCTAGATGAGAATAAATATGTTTTATATTTAGGCGGCTATGGTAAATATGAAAGAAAGTTAAAAAAAATACGTAAAAGAAAAAACATTTTCTTTGTCGGACCGTTAGATGATTCAAAAAAATACACATACCTGAAAATGTGTGATGTATTTGTTTTTCCTTCTGTCGGCAGACAAGAGGCTTTTGGGATTACCCTTGCTGAAGCAATGTGTTTGGGCTCTATTCCAGTTTTATTTGACAAACCTGATTTAGGGGCGAGGGAAATTGCGATTCCAAATTACTCTTGCATATGTGCCGAGAAGATAAATTCTATTTCTTTAGCGAATGCGATTAAAAAAGCACATTCGCTACCCGACGAAATGAAAGAAATTTTTAAATCAAACATTGTTAGAGTAACAAAGGAAAAATGTTCTTATGAAAGCTTTTCGAAGGCGGTCGCTCTTTTTTATCAAGATTAAAAGCATATTCATAGATATCTCTATATTTTTGTGAAAAAACGTCTAGGTTATGTTTTTGTGCCTTTTGAACAATCGTTTCTCTATTTAATTTCTTTACCGAGCCAATTGCATTAATGATTTGTTTATAATCGAATTTTTCGACGATATAACCATTCGTTCCGTTGTTGCAAATTTCTTTGCATCCTCCAATGTCGTATGTGATTATCGGTGTTCCACAAGCAATGGCTTCCATCAATACAGTCGGATAATTTTCTTGATGGGAGAACAAACAAAAACAATGCGCTTGCTTATATAATTTGGCTAACAACTCTTTATCTTTTGTCGCTGGAATATTGACTATTTTCTTTGAAAAAGTCCCATTCTGTACGTTTCCAACGCATACGAATAAGTAGTCATCAGACATTATTTCCGAAAGCTGATTGATTTCCACCAGCCCTTTTTCTGGCGTAAATGGGTTTGCAATTGATAAAACAATCTTTTTCTGTGTTTCGATTACCTTTTCTTTCTTAACTTTTGAAAAGAAGCGACAATCAATTGCATTATTAATTACAAATATTAGCTCGTTTTTTAAAAAAGATTGGGAGAAAAAAGTTTTAAGCCAAAATGACGGGCTTACAAAAATAATATCATTGCCCGTTAACAGTTCTTTTTTCTTTTTCCATTGTTCCGCCGTAAAATCCAAAAATCTAGATCTTGGATATGCGCTTTTGTATTCGCACTTTTTACAACCTATCTTCCATTCAAAACATTTCGAATCGAAAAAGTGAGCACAACGACCTGTAAATGTCCAACAGTCGTGAAGAGTGTATATGATTGGAACATTCTTGTTCCTTGCATATCTGACAATATTTTCCAAATTAATCCAATAACCATGTACATTGTGAATGTGGATGAGATCGGGGGAAACCGATTCAATATATTTTGTTACTCTACGATTGGTAAATTTGAAGCCAAAACCGTCAGATCCGATAGACTGACAAATGATTTTTCCGATTTGACGTTCAAGGTAGTTGCTTGGATTTTTGAAGTTTTTCTGACCGTTTCCGTCTGCTGTTATTTTATAAAAGTCATATACATTCGAAAGATTCTCTTCTAGCTCCTTTATGATATTTCCAGTTGAGTAAAAGGATGTGCCGTTAATCGATAATATCTTTTTCATTTTTGTTTTTTAGCTTTTACGACAAAACCTATGATTACGCATGCATTAGTCAAAATATATGTGATTATCCCAACGCCATTTAAAAGCTGAAAGTGTGAACCAAATGGAAATTCATTGGTGAATGTATTGACGATTGAAAAAACTGCGAAAGGAAAAATAGTGGATAAGAGAGATGAAAAATAGAAACACTTATTGCTGCATAGCTTTCGCTTGGCTATCTGGGCCAAAATAAGAATGGAACTTATGTTTGTCAGAGCAAAAGATAGAAGGGAGGCTGTAAGATAAATAAATCTAGAGTCGTTTCCTATAAAATTAGCGCGCGTCGAAACGATTTCATTTAATGCTTCTTTTTTGCCTTTGAACTCGTCGTTATAGAATTCGATAACTCTAGTTGCATACTTCCCATTCGTCTCATACCAATCCAAAGCGATTGAATCGTAGAGCTTTTTTGCGTAAACGTTATAGTAAAGATATGAATCCGTTTGTGCCCGAAAATAAAGAGATGGCGTCCCTGGAATTGTTGTATTTTTTGAAATAATGACCGGGAATTGCCCAGCTATATTCTTCATGAACATCGCTTTTTCGTTTTCTCGATATACACCACATACTGTTAATTCTTTATTTGTATATTCGTCATTTCTTTTTGAAAAAATTTTGACTTTTTTGTTACTTGCGCCACCGGCAAAACCGATTTCTCTAGCTAACGATTCCGGTATTAAAATACTATTTAGATAGCTGAATGGTAAACGTGTTCCTATGTAATCCATATCGAAATAATTGTCCATACAAACGGCAAAGACAGGATACTCATTTAAGGATCCGTCTTCACTTTCAATAATGCACGGCTGAGTTTGTTGATTACCGTTAATGACAAGAAAAGTCATATTGCTTTCTTTTGAATATGTGTTCTCTAGAATAAAACAATCGTCATAGGGGATTGCTTTATTCAATGAATAATTGGTACCGGTGTTTTTAAAACTTACAGATCCAAAAATCGAATTTTCCCCCGATTCTTTTGCGTCTTTGAATCCAAGAGAAAACAAACTGTACAAATCATTGGACGGAAAAATGGCCGTTGAATAACTAATCGTGGCAAATGAGATTATGTTAAATGCACAAAGCAAAAAGAATAGGCATATTAGCTTTTTGTTTCTTTTAAATATTGATTGAATATTGAAATTCATTTGATAGCACCCTTTTTTTGATGTATAAAGCCGGAATTAAAACATCAAAGAATGGAAGTAGAAAGAACCACGAACCGAAGGTGGGGAGACTCATCAATTCAAATAAAATGGGTACGCAAAAAGAAACGAAATCGTTTAAGTTGTTTTTTAAACTTATATTAAAGCTTGACCGGATATTCTTAACGAAAAATAAAAATATAAGAATCAAAAGTGAAAAACCAAAAATTCCAACAGAATTGAGACAATCAAACAATAGAGAGTGTGACGTGTGGGCATCGTACAACAATTGAAGATTGTTCCAACCCCTTCCGAAAAGAAAAATGCTGATCGAACTGCAAAATTGTTCGGCGCTCAAAATAGCCAATTCAGATCGGCCCGTAGTGAAGCTATTAATGAAGACTCGGATATTTCCGGTCGTGTAAGACAAAGAAAAAGGATCGCCATTTGCAAATACAAAGAGGAATAAGGCGATTTCGGGCAGCAGAATTAGCAAGATTAGGAGATGGTTGATTTTTAGCTCCAAGAAAAAACGCAATAGAAAAATTCCTAAAAGTAGCGAAAAGCTAATGAGGAATGTGACCGATAGAGTAAGAAAGCCAGACAAACAACAAATTAATATCGCAATAAACTTTAACGAAAGATTATTTTTTTCTAATTTTGCAAAAGCGATTAAGCCGCAAATTGACATGACCATTGTAAATCCTAAATAATTCGGCTCCGTTTGCAAACCGGTAAAAGCTAAAAACTTTATACTTTTCCCAAATATAAGTGTCGGCTTATAAACAATCACATGGTCACTTCCGGCAAATCTATAAAGCAAGTTATGATAATTTGCATTAACTAGTGTAGGTAGCGATACTAAAGAAGCGAGTGCAAAGCCATATAAACAATATTTAAAAATGTTTATTGAAATTTGGTGTTTTTTTAATAAAAAACAAACGTGTATGAAGAAAAACAAATAAAGAGCAAAATTGGCAAGGCTAATCAAATTTGTTTTGTTCGTGCCAATAATGACGGAAATAATTAATGTCAAAAACAAAAAAAGAGATGAAAACAAAATTAGCAGCATCAAATCTTTATCTTTAAGTATTAATTCTTTGCTTTTGACAATAAAGAAAATTTCAACGCCGTAGCTAAATAGTACTTCAACTCCTAAACAAAGGGTGAAAAAGCCGAATTTCATCCCAAAGTGAAAGATTGATGAAAAGGGTATAAGAAAAAGTATGTGTAGCACACGGCTTCTTGCACATGGATTTATGCACCCCAAAAACAGCAGGATAATAGAAACATATTCAAAGGGTTTAAAGGCTGTAAACATATATAAGAACGCCAAAATTATTGGAAGTACCGAAAAAGAGATAAATTCAATAATTTTAATTTTTTTACTCGGTCTTAGGAGCACATGCGAAAATGTAGAGAATTTCATGCGTGCCCTCATTTTATAATACAAATGCACAGAATAAAACAAATTGGTGGATCCCCTTTTTGAGATTTAACACCACAAAGGTTGGGATTTAAGCATTTTTTTTGATAACCAATTATTCAATGCTTTGAATAAAGCGGGAGGGGGCCGGAGAGGGGCATGCGGACGAAAAACTGGACCGTTTTCAACGTGATACCCCAATCTCCCTTCTCCTATCAACCATGCTTTTCCAGCCAAGCGACTCT
>ERZ808240.3682-NODE-3682-length-14569-cov-28.850351_pt1 | contig 14569 bp, 7 predicted proteins | sample MGYA00521084_ERZ808240 | MGnify/ENA primary metagenome ERZ808240 (study PRJEB31516, sample SAMN03275571) | gut metagenome | biome: mammalia-associated habitat; material: feces | host: Papio cynocephalus | place: Kenya | collected 2012-08-06 ... | reverse complement strand
AGATTGCACCGAGAGTAATGAAGATAAGGAAATAAAATGAGGCTCAACAGAGCTTTCATATAACAACAAATAACAAATGCCGCTTATGGAACAATGAAAATTCCATAAGCGGCATTTATTGTAAATACGTATTCTATTTCTTCTTTCCCTTTCTCCAAGCCGGCGAGTAAGGCGCATTCTTGCTCTTGCCTTTCTGTCCCTCCGTCACCTCATAGTCAAGCTCCGGCAAGTCAATCTCGTCGTCGTCACGATAAGGAACATTCCGTTCCCTCCGGTACTTCTCGACCCTCACCATCGCCATGCCCTGCGATATTATGCCGAGTTCCTTGGCAGCGGCATACGAAAGGTCGATAATGCGTCGCGAATGGTTGGAGCAGCGGTCGGTTACTTCAACCACAACGCTCTTGCCGTTCTTGATGTTTGTTACCCTCAGCAGAGTGCCGAGAGAATACTTGGCATGAGCACAAGTCAGACTGTCCCTATGGTATTTGTCGCCGTTGCTCATGCGCCTTCCATGCATCCGGTTAGAGTAATAAGAGGCCATCCCTCTCTGTTGTGCGAGAGAGGGACAGCCCCATGATGCAATCAATAAAATAAGTATTATGAAGTTTCTTGTCATATTCTGTTTTATACGATTCCCTGAGCCATCATGGCATTGGCAACCTTCATGAATCCTGCGATGTTCGCACCCTTCACGTAGTTGATGTAGCCGTCCTCGGTACCGTATTTCACGCACTGGTCGTAGATGTCGCTCATAATCTGGTGCAGGCGCTGGTCAACCTCAGCCTCTGTCCATCCGAGATGGATAGCATTCTGGGTCATCTCCAGACCAGAAGTAGCCACACCACCGGCATTTACAGCCTTGCCCGGAGCGAAGAGCTGCTTGGCAGCGATAAACTTGTCAACAGCCTCTGCCGTGCATCCCATGTTTGAGACCTCGGCAACACACAGCGTCTTGTTCTTAAGAAGCATGTCGGCATCATTGCCGTTCAGCTCGTTCTGGGTAGCGCAAGGCAGAGCGATGTCAACCTTAACCTCCCATGGTTTCTTGCCCGGAACGAATGTAGCCTCCGGGAATTCCTCAGCGTATGGAGCACAAACATCATTGCCGCTCGCACGAAGCTCCAGCATATAGTCAATCTTCTTGCCGCTGATTCCCTCCGGGTCATAGATATATCCGTCAGGACCAGAGATTGTAACAACCTTTGCTCCAAGCTGTGTAGCCTTAGTTACGGCACCCCAAGCAACATTTCCGAAGCCGCTGACAGCTACTGTCTTGCCCTTGATGTCGATTCCGTGGGTGTTGAGCATCTCGTGAACGAAATAGAGAGCACCGAATCCTGTTGCCTCCGGACGAATCTTTGAGCCGCCATACTCCAGTCCCTTACCGGTCAGCACGCCTTCCCAACGGTGGGTCAGCTTCTTGTACATACCGAAAAGATAGCCAATCTCGCGACCGCCAACGCCGATGTCGCCGGCAGGCACATCCTCGTTAGGACCGATGTTACGATAAAGTTCTGTCATGAAAGCCTGGCAGAAGCGCATAACCTCAGCGTCGCTTCTTCCGCGGATAGAGAAGTCAGAGCCACCCTTTCCGCCGCCCATAGGCAAAGTGGTAAGTGCGTTCTTGAAAGTCTGCTCGAAGCCCAAGAACTTCAGAATAGAGAGGTTAACAGACGGATGGAATCTCAAGCCGCCTTTATACGGACCGATTGCGCTGTTGAACTGTACGCGGTATCCGAGGTTTACATGCACCTCGCCCTTGTCGTCAACCCATGGCACACGGAATGTGATGATACGCTCCGGCTCCACGATGCGCTCGATTATTTTTGCTTTTTCAAACTCTGGATGCTGGTTATATACATCCTTGATGGAGATAAGAACTTCCTTTACTGCCTGTAAATACTCCAACTCGCCCGGATGCTTCTGCTCCAGCTGTTGCATTATTTTCTCCACTTCCATAGTAATGTCTTTTTTAAAGGTTATATTATATATGTGTTATTGTCAAAGTGATTATTATCACATGGCAAATGTAGGCATTATATCGATATCTTCCAAAGAAAATCGGAATTATTTTCCTCTTTAACTTTCATTTTGTTAAAAGACAAAGAAAATAAAGGAATTCCGTATCTGTTTTGGTAACTCCGTTTTGCGTTTTACAAAGACTATTCGACCTGTATAGCTGAAATGTTGTATCCTTAGCAAGGCTATACGTAAGTGAATAGTACAATAAAAGTTTTCGGTGATTTTACCCTCACACCCTCACCAATAGCCTTGAAAGTCCCTGTTTATGGCATTTCAAGGTGTGAGGGTAAGTGTGAGGGGTGTGAGGGTAAGTGTGAGGGGTCATCTTCTCGTCTCAACATTAAATTCCTCTGCCTCGCTCCGTGTCCCTCCTGCTTTCTCCGTTGCAAATACCTTGAAGCGGGCGGTACCGTCCTTCAGCTTGCGGTCGGCTTTCACCATGGCGGTATAGCGGATACCTTTGCCCGGGGCAATCTTCTCGATGATGATTGGGGCAGAAACAAAGATATGGCGGTTGCCAGTGGTCTCCACTACTGTCGGTTGCACATTATATAGCGAATGGGTGGAGTTGTTGTAAACCTCTACCGTAACCTTGGCGAGTTCGCCCGACGATAGCGTCATGCCATTGCCAACATACCTCACGTTGCGGATGCTCAGTGCCGGCATACCTGCCTCTTCCATCATCATGGTACCGGAATGAGGTTTACAGTCGCTTTCCGAAGCCTTTGTCGTGTCATTTCCGTCAAACGAAATTACGTCGTCGCCACCATTGTTCGGATCGAAACCGCTTGCGTCATTGCCGCCGCCATCATTATAATTGCTGTCGCTGTAAGACTGTTGACTGCTACTTTGCTGCTGCTGCGCCTGTGCCATCTGCCGGCGCTGCGCCTTGTATTCATCGTATTTCTGCTGGTTCGCCTTGTCGGCAGCATTGCCGATAATGGCTCCGGCAGCTGCACCGCCAGCCATACCGACAAGGGTACCGATGTCGCTACCGCGCGGTCCACCGCTGATTCCGCCGATTGCCGAACCGATAATGCTACCCAACTGTGCACCGAGGAATCCACCCGATGCCGTATTTTCGTTGCCTACGCCACAGCTTGAAAGCATCAGCGAGGCAGCAAGAGTCAATGTTGCTATCTTTTTCATCTTCATAATCTCCTATTCTTTATGTCTATCATTATAATAAATTGACAGCAAAATTAGAAATTATCTTTACATCATACAAGAGGATTATACCATTAGACCATTTTTGTGTACTTATCCCCTATAGCTTCTCTAAATCATCGTCTGTATTCCGTCGGACTCTTTCCTGTGGATGCCTTGAAACAGCGGCTGAAATATTTCGGGTCGGTATATCCACAGGCAAAGGCAATCTCGCTGACATTCTTTTGCGTTGTTTCAAGCAGTTTGCAGGCATGCTTGATGCGAGCCTCCTTGAGGAAGTCAATCGGCGTAACGCCCATTATCTGCTTCATCTTTCGCTGCAGTCCGGAACGGCTCACTGCGGCTGCCTCAGCCATATCGCCCACCCCGATGTCGGCATTGGCGATGTTCTCCTCCACGAATGCCGATATACGGCGCATCATCTGGTCGTCCTCTTCGCTGAGTTTCGGAACTACCGGTTGCTCACTGTCTCTACGTTTATCCTCTTTATCGGCATTCAGCAGACTGAGATATGCCTCAAGCACTTCATGGCGCTGACGCTTTATCCGCCTTATATATATAAAGGTGTATGCCGTGCCGCCGATGAACGAAATGACAAATAGCAGAATAAGTACATGAGCAAGTGTCGTCTCCCAGAAAGTCGGCGTAACGACAACGGTGATACCTCTCATGTTGTTTGTCCATATCCCGTCGGCATTGGTAGACTTAACAAGCAGACGGTAAGTTCCGGGATCGAGGTCGAGCAAGGTGGCAGAATGGTCGGAACCGATATTATTCCATGCCACATTGTCCTCCGCTCCGTCCTTTACGAGGGCGAAGGCATATCTTATGTCAGCTTCGGGAGTAAAGTCGAGGGCAGCAAACGAGAGTGTAAGACTCCTTTCATGACTGTCGAGCACCAGCGTATCGAGAGCATTTACCGCACAGTCTTTCTCCTTTCCCTGCACACTGAGTCCCGTCAGGGCGATAGCCGGCGAGTAGGAGCTCTTGCGCAGTTCCTTAGGAGCGATGGTAAACAGTCCGTCTTGCATACCGAAGCCCCATCTGCCGTCGGGCAAAACGATAGGGAGAGCCTCGGAGAAACGGCATTCCGACAGGAAGAAGCTCTTGCCGAAAGTTACGCAGCTGCCATCATCAGGACTGAATATCACGATATTGTTGCTCCCTACGGCAAGCATCCGTTTGCCGAACGGCACTACAGATATGGCAACATCGGTAGACAGTCCACTCTCCTTATTGAAATGGCGGAAGGATAGTTTCGGGGCAAGAAGGTCGCTACTTGTTATCATGTTCACTCCCCCACTCTCAGTACTTATAAAGATGCGCCCCCGATAATCCTGGGCAATATTCATCGTGGCACTGCAGCTTAGGGCATCCTTGCGGTCAGCTTCTCTTGTATGACAGCGAAAATGCATACCCTTCACGCCATTGCCCTTTACGAGTTTGCAAGCAAGCAGTCCGTCGGTCGAAGCAGCGAGCATCACGTTATTTTTCGTTATAAACAGTTTTCTAACCTTCTGCGCCATTTTTCGCGGATAATATCTCATTCCCGAAAAAGGTTTAATTATCCTTGGCTGCACGGCTGTAGGGTTCTCCACACAACAGATGCCGCCACCCAGAGTGGCAATCCACAGTCTGCCCCAGTGGTCTTCGGCAATATCATACACGTCATTGCACGTCAGTCCATGGATTCTCTCCATTCTATATGCCGCACCTCCATTCATTTCCCTAAGCCGAAACAGTCCACCGGGTTTGCTGCCAATCCAGATATCCCCATTTCCAACCTGTTTCATGCAATAAACAGGGGCGTCTAACCTTACCTTAGTTTTCACGATATTGCCGTTTGGCGCCAGGTATCCGGCAAACGAGTTGTCGCCGTTGAAAATCTTTACGGCATTATCCTCCTTTGTGGCAATCCAGTATCTCCGGTGCCGGTCAATAAAGAAAGCCTTTGTCTCTATCTGTTGCGGATAGCGCACGATGGTGCCCCTGTGTCTCGGGAAATTAAGTCGATAGATACCGCTCGTTGCAACGACCCACAGATTACCCTGTTTGTCGGGCATGCAGAAGTTGGCAGATTCAAGAATATTCCTGTCGCCGTATGCCGTTTCCTTTCCGTCGGAGAGCGAATACGTCAGTCTGCCGTCGTGATAAACCGTCCACACCACGCCCTGTGCATCCTTGTATTTAAACGGACGGTCTTGTTTCACTGCCTTGCCATTAAGTCCCCTCGTTGCCAACTGCGGTTTGGCCTCAAAGCGATAGTTTTTCAGATTAAAAAGGAACACGTCGTCGTCGACCTTGCAACCGAGATTGCCGTCGGCAGCCATCCAGACCGAGCGGATGCGGTCAGTGGCGATATTGTTGCCGTCGCCCACATGCGCCTTGAATCCACGAAACTGGTATCCGTCGAAGCGACAGAGTCCGTTCCATGTGGCGAGCCAGATCAGTCCCTGTCTGTCTTGCGTCATCTGCGTAACGTGCCATTGGGTCAGTCCGTCATTCTCGTCGTATCTCTGTATGCGGCACAGTGGCTGCGAGAAGGTGTCAAGACAAAAGTATATGGTCAATAGTATGACAGTAATGTATCTCATAGTTCTCTATTATCTTTCAGTCCCTTTTCCAATTCCTCAATAGTCGGCATGGAAGATTTGAAGTCTTTCGGGAATAGTTTTGACAGTTGATATTCTGATATACCCATTGGCTCCTTGTATGAATCCAAGGCATATTTTGCCACTACATTATCTTTGTCCTTACAGATAAGCAAGCCGATGGTAGGATTGTCAATATCTGTTTTGAACTGGTGGTTGATAGCTGAAACATAAAAACTCAATTGTCCCAAGAACGATGGATGGAATGACTGAGCTTTTAGTTCGACGACCACATAGGCATGAAGGTGAGCATTGTAAAACAGCAAGTCGGGGAAAAACTCCTGTTGACCTACCTCCAGGCGGAACTGTCTACCCATATAGGAGAATCCTCTTCCAAGTTCTAAAAGGAAACGAGTAACGTTGTTCACCAATTCATCCTCTATCTCACGTTCATCAAATTTCTCTTTTAAATTAAGAAAATCAAAGTGATAAGGATCTTTGGTCATCTGTTGAGCCAGGTCGCTTTGAATATCAGGAAGCGTAGTCTTGAAGTTGGTGATAGCCTTACCATCACGCTCGTAAAGGTCGGTGTCGAGCCAGTTGAGCAGGGCATCACGTCCCCAATTATTCTCCCAAGTCTTTCTCACAAAGAACAAGGCCTTGTCCATATCGCCCTTGCATTTGTCTATGATACGGCGATGATGGTCCCATGGAATTAAAAATAGTATTTTAAAATCATCGACAGGTTGCTGACACTCTTGTCTTTGTCCTTCAGCCCGCTGAATATCTGCACCATACAAGACATTGGGTAAATCGTCCGCAACTTGCGGACGATTTACAAACAATGGAGCATAAAGCTTGTAAAAGTAGCTCATATACTTCAAGTTAGTTGGTGAGAATCCCTTCACCCCAGGCATCTCATGCTTTAAATCCAAGCTGAGATTCTTGTAGAACCCAGAACCGTATGTATTGGTGTATTGCTTGGCCTCTATATCCCGTCCTAACTTCCAATAGAAATCCAACAGGTAGCCATTGGTAGTACATGATGCTTTGAGACGATGGCTGTAGAAACGTTCCTTGAGTTCTACAAGCCAATCCTTATAGTTGCTGTCATCATGTAGGATTAAAGATAAGTCTATATTTTTCTTTGCCATATTTTCATTATTAATTTACGCCACAAATATAATGCTTTATATTGATAATCCATAATTAGTAAAAGACTTTTTGAATGAGACGGCAACTATTGGACAAATAAGAATTATTCTTCACAAAAAAAGCGACTTCACATCTGCAATAACAGCATTCGGATTTACAACGACAGGGAACTAAACGAAAGTGGCAGAATCGGTGTAGCTATACTGCACCTTTGGTGCAACGATACTGTACTTTTGGTGCAACGATACTGCACCAAGAGTGTATGGCATAAACAATTGGCGGGAACATCACACTTGGTAAATGTGAAGCTCCCGCCAAGATAAAGCATTATAGGTAAACAGCTGCTATATGCACACTATCTTATCATTACCTTCCTTGCAGACTTGCTGCCTTTCAGTATGTTCAGACCTTTCTCGATATTGCTTCTGCGAACGCCATCAGCTGAATATACAGTTTCTGTCTTGAATTCATTTTCGGCATTGATGCCGTTTACAGCCGATGGGGTCTTTGCCTTAGCCGCAAGACTCAGTCCGCCGAACTCGTTGGCAGCCTGTATTTCATAAGTGTTGCCCTCTACATAGTCGCAAGATGTAGCGGTAGTGAAGCCCTCCACCTTACCGTTCTTCGTAATGACATAGCAGATGGCGTATGGCACGGCATTCCATGTAATCCTGCCGTCCTTCACCACTGGCTCCGGAGCATCGCAAGCCTCGGTAAGCAGTTCCGGCTGCCAGTTGTCGTCGCCGCTCATCACGTTCTTCACGGTATACTGAGCAGCCTCCTCGTCGGTGAGATAGTTCTTTGCCTTTCCTTCCACGCGGTTGCCGTTGGCATCCTTATACCAGTATGTATCCTGACGGTGAGAGAGGTCTACGGGATTGCCGTTGATATCCATCGTGTTGTAGTCAGCCCACAGCACAGGCAGTCCGCCCATCGTTTCATACCATCCCTTAGCCGGGATAGTAACCTCAGCCTTGGTATTGATAAACACCGTCTTCGGGAAGTTGTGCCACGGTCTGCCGAGCCACACATCCGTTTCGGTAGGCACGCCCGGAGCGGTGATTACGTTGTTCATGAAGACATATCCCCACTTCACGTCCTTCTGATGCGACGGAGCCACGATATATCCACCGCTCTTGCGCACGATGTTCAGTGTGTCGTTGTCGAAATAGACGTTGCCGCTGTTGTAGATAAAGTCTACAGCTCCCTCGATAAAGGAATCCTTCACGTAGTGGCGATAGTTCGACTTGCTTGTAGTAATCCATGTGTCCTGATAGCTGTACATACCCACCTTGTTGAAGGCGATGCGGTCGTTCTCGGTGTTGAGGGCGAGAGCCTGCGGACCGTCGTTTTTCTCCACTCCATAAGAGTTAACAAAGCTCAGTCCCTCGAAATAGAGGTTTGCGGCATGTGCGACGAATGTTGCACCCTTGTCTACGCTAAGGGCATTCGGACCACCGCTGAGTCTGTTGTCGCTGATAAATACCTTGGTTCTGTCCTGTCCGATGAAATACAGATACGGTTTGCTTGCCGGCAGGTCTACATGCTCCTTGTATGTGCCTTCTTTGATGAAGATGAGCCAAGGCTTTACGCGGTTTGCCGGAGCAGCATCGATGGCAGCTTGCACGGTGGTATAGTCGCCAGTGCCGTCTTGTGCCACGACAGCATCGTATACACGAGCCTCCGGTTGCTTGCGCTCCATAGTGGTGAAGTTTATCTCTGTTCCGCTGAAAGCATTGCCGCTGCGGTCGAGTATCATTCCGGCATTGAGCTTGAATGTGTATTTAGTAGAATATTTCAGTCCGCTATACTGATAAACCACGGTTTTTCCGCTCACCGTAGGCTTCAGCGTCTCACCGTTCAGCGTAGCCTCGCTGTTCTCGGCAGCCACCACCTTCTCGTCGAAAGTGAGGATTACCGAACCGTTTGCCGAAGCTCCCGTTGCATTGTCGGCAGGGATAGAGGAGAGGAGCTTAGGAGCAACCTTATCGTCAACGATTTCCTTGTCGGCGAGTACGAAAATCTCAGCCACGGCAAGTCCGTCGTAATCGCCCGTAGAGCCCACGAGCGGCGAATCATAGTCTGGCAAGAAGCGCACGCGCACCAACTTCTGTCCGGCAGCCTCGGCAGGGAGAGCGAACTCCTCTGAATCCCAAGCGCGAGCCGGCAGGTTGTAAGTGCCGAACTTGGTATATGTCGTTCCGTCGAGCGAGTACTCGGCATTCACGATGCTGTGTGCGTTGAAGTCGTCGCCCACGGCAGCAGAGAGTATCACGTTGCTGTAGCCCAGGGTAGAGAACGAGAGTTCGAAATAATACTTGTCTGTCAGTTTCTTCCAGCAGCGAGCGGCATACTTACCGTTCTGTCCGCCCTTCTGTGCTCCGCAAGCAAGCCATGACGAGGTCTGTCCGGCGGCATTGCGCAGAGAGAGCAGTCCGGCGTTGTCGCTCTCCGCCTTGTAGTCGGCGGCACGCTCCTGTGTAGGGGTGTCGCTATAGAGATCCCATCCCACGATATAGTCAGCACAAGAGAAGTTTGCCGTGAGGTTTTTCTCTCCGTCCATCTTCACCTCACGCTCCATAGAAGTGGTGTTGTCCTCCCAGTTTGTGAAGGTAAGGATGCGGTTGTTGAGAGCCGTGAGCTTCACGTCCGTTCCTTCCTCGTAGTAGTGCACTCCGTCAACAACGTTTCCCTCTGGCGAGAACTGCACGAGGTTCTGGTTTGCTCCGCCTTCGAGAGTCATGTTCAGGGCATATACATTATTCTTTGTATATGTGGCTGTGAGCGAAGTATTGGCAGTAAGCTCGAATGTATACGGGTTTTCTGTCGATACGACCTTATTGTCGTTTCCTGTCCATCCGGCAAAGTGGTAGCCGAAGTTTTCTGTCGTGCTTACGGTAACTACGGTGCCCTCGTCGAACTCTGCGCCCGACGGGTTTACGGTTACGGTTCCGGCTGCTTCATCGGCAGTGCCTACACTCAATGTGTATACAGGAACGGTAACGGGAGTTCCGTTCAGGTCGCCGGTTACCGTGATATTGCCGAGCGCGAGCTGCTTGTTGTTGGCAAGGTTGTAGATATAGAAATAAAGTTCTACCTTGTCGGATACGGTCTGCAGCGCCGTCATGTCGAGATTTGACGAAGACACGGAGTTTCGCTCTGGATTGAAGCTCTTCACAAGATCGACGGTCTTGTCGCCGCATTTTGCCACCACATCGAGTGTTCCGCCGCTCGTTCCGCATTTCTGCGAATCGAAGGATACGGATTTCGGTGTGAAGCTGACTCCCTTTTTGGGAACGATAGAGAAGGCAACGAATGATTTTTCGTCTCTTGCGTTGCTGATTTTCTCTTTAGGGTTTAGCTTCGACAGGTTTCCCTGCTTGCCATTGAAATAGAGGTTGCTCCCGAGAGAGAAACTTGTTGTTGATACTGCTTCCGGCACGGAGACTTCTGCCGCGGAAGGATTGTCGTCGCTCTTGTCGAACGCCCACGCTATTGTTGCACTCTTGGCATCAATGGCATCTGCCCGGGAAATAACTTTTCCGGCAGCCGACGGATGGGCCGTTCCGAAGAACTGCATGTTGTTTGCCCCTACTGACAGTGAGGCACAGGCAACCAGTGCGGTTGCCGCAATGAATCTGATTTTCATCGTTTTTTGATGTTATTATTCGGTTAGTAATTATGGCGGCAAAATTACTCGGAATTATAATAACTGATGGTATAAAAACGCGTCAATGGGGTGGATAATTATATAAAAACCATAATTTTTCGACAGAATCAGCCGTCTACCCTCACCACCCCTCACACTATCCCTCACACCTCAGACACCCGACAAACAGGGGCTTTCAAGGCTATTGGTGAGGGTGTGAGGGTAAAATTACCAAAAAAATATCGAGCTGTACGGTTGAAAATGATAGTTCTTATTATCAATAAATGATGTTCAAGGTAGTAGGTGCGGTGTCTCACCGCACAGTAGCAAGTACATTATGACTATTTAGAGTTGATAAAATGCTTGATAACATTTCTCATTGTGCGGTGAGACACCGCACCTACTATGATTTCAACCGTACAGCTCGAAAAATATTGCGAAGAATGTGTTAATTATAATGCAAAAAAAGAATTGGAGAAACTATACATCCAATTGTTTTTTCACTAAATCATAGTAATAACCTTTCAGTTTTAAAAGTTGCTCATGTCTGCCACTTTCAACGATTCGTCCGTCATTCAAAACAGCTATTTGATCAGCATTTATTATTGTGCTCAACCTATGGGCAATTACTACAACTGTTTTATCCTTAAAAAAATCGCTTAGACTTGAAACTATGGCGTTTTCGCTTTTTGCATCCAATGAGTTGGTTGCCTCATCAAAGAACAAATAGTCTGGATTCTTGTAAATAGCCCTTGCTATCAGAATACGCTGAGCTTGACCCTTGCTCAATTTTATTCCCTCCTGTCCAACTACCGTATTATAGCCTAAAGGCATGTTGTCTATAAATTCTGAAGAATTAGACATTCTTATTGCCATATTCAAACGGGAATAGTCAATATTGTCATCTTCTATAGATATGTTTCGGGCTATAGTATCAGAAAAGATAACACCATCTTGCATAACGGCACCACACTGACGACGCCACCATTGAATGTTATATGCTTTCAGTTCATCTGACCCAAGACGCACAGTTCCTTCTGTCGGCATATAATACCCAAGCAGAATTTTCAGTAACGTTGTCTTTCCACTTCCTGAGGCTCCTACTATAGCTGTAACCTTTCCTCGTTTTATATCCAAGTTGATATCTTGCAGAATATACCTGTCAGAAAATTTATCATAAGAGAAGTTTAGATGAGAAACTGTTATAGCCGTTGCGAATGAAGGATTCACAGATTCTATATTTCCATAAATATTCTCTTCGCTCGGCAAATTACGGACTTCGTTTATTCTTTCCATACTTATTCTAACGTCCTGAGAGGAATATATAAACCCCATAAGCTGTTCTACCGGTCCGTTTAGCTGACCTATTATATATTGTATAGCCAACATTCCCCCCAATGAAACATTTCCAAGTATTACCGCATAAGCAGTAAATGCTGTCATAACAATGTTTTTCGTCTCGTTAAGGAGTATACTACCTATTTCTTGCGTCTGCTGTAATTTCAGATTTTTTGTTTGAACTGAAAACATCTGCCTTTGGGTTTCTTTCCATTCAGCACAACGTCTTGCTTCACAATTTTGCAATTTAATTTCCTGTAAGTTATTGATATATTGGTAAATCTTAATATTATTTTCTGACTGTTTGTCAAAATATTCATAATCAATAACCTTCCTCTTTTTAAGAAATACAATTGTCCATAAAACATATAAAATACTGAATACAGCAAATACGAAATATACGATGGAATTATACAACAACAATACATTTGAAAAAATGAGAAACAAAATTGAAGAATAAATGATATTGGGAATTTGTGTTGTCAAAAATGAATTTATTCGAGAATGGTCATATAGGCGTTGTTGCAAATCACCAATATGTTTTGATTCTATATACCACATCGGCAACCTTACCAACTTTATCAAAAATTCACTGACCATAGAAATATTTATACTCATGGAAATCTTTACCAGTATCCATTTTCTGACAAAATCAAAAGTAATCTTTCCTAATGTTAAAGCAAGTTGCCCTAACAGAACCAGCATAATAAAGAACATATTTTTGTCCTTTATACCAATATCAACAATTTTTTGCGTAAGAAACGGAAGTAAAGAAAGGAATATACCCGTAATAAGCAACGTAAAAAATATTAGAGATATAGACTTGGCATACTGTTTCAGATAAATTGATATTCTGAAAGAATTACTTTTGTTGTCATATTTAGTATAATTATAAAATTTATCTGTCGGCTCCACAAACATGGCATATCCTTCAGAATCACTTTTGGAATCAATACTCCAATATTTTACAAAATCATCATATTCATACTTAATCCTTCCTTTTGCCGGATCTGCAATATAAAATGAATTTCCTTTCACTTTATAGAGAACAACATAATGATTTTTATTCCAATGCAATATACATATACTATTTACTTTTCTTAGCTCATTCAAAGGAATCCTAACACTTTTCGTAAGAAAACCGAAATGCTCAACAGTACTTCTTATCTGCTTAAATGACATGCCATTGACATTTGCTCTGCAAAAATCAAGTATTATATCGTAAGAAACATCATTTCCAAAATATTTGCACAGCATTTCCACACATGCAACTCCACAATGTGCCGAGTCACGCTGCATGACGAAAGGGAATCTTTTGAAAAGTCTTGTCATCTTTACAATATTATAGAAGAATTCACCGAATTGTTGCTCTCTATTTTCTTATGACTAATCTTCCTGCCAAAATCAAAACTATAACTCAGCTTTACGTAAACCTGTCTATCCTGTGCATCTGAATAGCTGCGAGTAAAAGTATTGTATCTGTCATAGCTATAATAACGGCATATTCCAGAATTCTTCTCGAAAATCCTTTTTGCTCCAATTTCCAAGAACAATCCTTTATAGCCCCAAGTTGCCAATAGTCCATAGTCTGGCAAAGACTCCATAATCATAGGTGTACTTGACAACATTTTAGATTTTGAATTATAGTATGCCGAAAATGCAAAGTTCTTTAAATGATACAGCACATTGACATTATATATAAAATTATCAATATGGTCTTTGTCCTTTCCCGTCACACTCTGCCTTTGATACGCAAGGCTGCATCTAATTTGGAAATTCCTTCCAAGGCAACTGACAACTGAGTTGACACCAAACTTGCAATCATTGAAGTTACCGTCGGAAATATATGTCTGTACAAGCTTTCCTGCATCCGTCACATAGTTATTTTTCGACAAGTCATAAAGGGCATTATACGAAAAGAACGCAGACATACGGAAGTTGCCTGTATGGATATTATACGACAAAAGTCCGTCAAGAATCTTCATCGACTGCAAATACGGATTTCCACGCACCACCTGAAGGGTGTTTATTTGCTGTTCCGCAGAATTCATTCTCGAAAGCATTGGTATTGTGGAGCCCATCCTTACATCCATGAAAAGGCTATTCGTCTTGGAAATATAATAATTCACCGTCAATGCCGGACGAGGATAAACTTTCGAATACCGGTATTTGTTTATTTCATTGTGGCACACATCAAATCCAGCCTGACAACTCAAATAGAATTTTCCGTTTTGAATGTATGTATAAGTTGGATAAAGCAAAAAATCATTTGACACAAGTTGCTGGTCATTTTCTCTATTACTATAATAATAGTTTTTGTTACGACTGTATACATCCCAAAGGAATACGCTAAAACTGTTGTTCCTGTTTATTCTGTAATTCCACTTAAGATTACCGTCAAACTTATATGCATGCTCCCTTATGTCGTTACATAAATTAAAATCATTCTCCTCATATGCCCTGTCATACGTCCTGTTCAAATATGAACATGTCAGTTTCGCCTCAATTGAATGATTTTTATTTATATCCTTCCTTAAAAACATATTCAGCGTCGGCGAAATATCCTTAGTATGTAAGTTTTGCAAAGCACGACTATCATAAAGTCCATCTGCCATATAGACTATTTCTGAACTCTCCTTTGAAA
>ERZ808240.3680-NODE-3680-length-14574-cov-27.143123_pt1 | contig 14574 bp, 17 predicted proteins | sample MGYA00521084_ERZ808240 | MGnify/ENA primary metagenome ERZ808240 (study PRJEB31516, sample SAMN03275571) | gut metagenome | biome: mammalia-associated habitat; material: feces | host: Papio cynocephalus | place: Kenya | collected 2012-08-06 ... | reverse complement strand
GAAATTCTGGTAAATGCAACGGGCGACCAATGGTCGCCCCTACAAAACGAATCGGTATATTATTTAATCTGAATTTCAGATGAACGAATTACAAATAATAACCATCGAATTTGCGTTAATAAAAAAATAACTGTCAAATAAAACAAGGGGCATTCTGCTCCTTGTTTTATATATAAATTAAGGAGTGTCGAAATTGTCTAAAAATCAGGTTTCATCTTCCGTCATAAAAAGACTTCCAAGATATTACCGTTTTCTTGAAGAACTTAAAAATCAGAATATTACAAGAATCTCATCAAAGGAGCTTTCCGAAAGAATGGGGCTTACCGCTTCACAGATACGTCAGGACCTCAACTGCTTCGGAGGCTTTGGTCAGCAGGGATATGGATATAATGTAAGTCAGCTTTATCTTGAAATTGCTAAAATTCTCGGTATCGACAATCTTGAAAAAGCTATTCTGATAGGTGCGGGCAACCTTGGAAAAGCTATTGCCTCACATATTGAATTTGAAAAAAAAGGCTGCTGTCTTATCGGTATATTTGACAAGCGTCCGGAACTTTTCGGTCAGTCAATCGGCGGAATAAACGTTCAGGATATAAAATGTCTTGAAAAATTCTGCCTTGAAAACAAACCTGAAGTAGCCGTTTTATGTATTCCTAAATCAGCTGCGAAAGAAATCTGTGAAACTCTTTTAAATCTCGGAATACGTGCATTCTGGAACTTTTCACATTATGATATAAGAACCGACAGCAGTAAAAATATTGTTGTTGAAAATGTTCATCTCGCTGACAGTCTTATGATTCTTTCATATGGAATAAATAATCTCAAGAAATCAGAAAATTCAGAAAACAGCAGTATCTGATACATATATTTCATTATGCAGGACACTATATACATATAAAAAAATATTTATGTATATGGAGGTCGTCATGTCTGAAAAAATAAAACCGGATAATGCTGAAATGATAAAAAAACTCGTTTCAGACGCTAAAAAAGCTCTTGATGAATTTATGAAGCTTTCTCAGGAAGATGTTGACAGAATCGTCAGGGCTATGGCTATGGCAGGACTTAAAGCCCAGATGACACTTGCCCGTTCAGCCGTCAATGAAACTGGCAGAGGAATTTTTGAAGATAAGGTAACTAAAAATATCTTTTCAACTGAATATATATATCATGATGTCAAAAATCAGAAAACTGCCGGAATTATTGAGGATAACGAAGATGAAGGATATACTGTGATTGCTGAACCTGTGGGAATTGTTGCCGGAGTCACTCCTACAACAAATCCTACTTCAACAGTCATGTTCAAAAGCATTATATGTGCAAAAACCAGAAATCCCATCATTTTCGGCTTTCACCCTTCTGCACAGCAATGTTCAGAGGAAGCCGCTGTTATCGTGAGAGATGCTGGCATAAAAGCCGGTGCTCCTGAAAATTTCATACAGTGGATAGAATATCCGTCAGTTGAAGCTACTTCAATGCTTATGAATCACCCTGATGTTGCAATGATTTTAGCTACAGGCGGCCCTGCAATGGTTCGTTCCGCATATTCAGCCGGAAAACCGGCTCTTGGGGTAGGCCCCGGAAATGCTCCCTGTTTTATTGAAAAAACTGCTGATATAAAACAGGCTGTAAATGACCTTATTCTTTCAAAATCATTTGACAACGGCATGATATGTGCTTCTGAACAGGCGGTTATAATTGATAAGGATATATATGATGAAGTTGTTCAGAGAATGAAAAATCAGGGCTGTTATTTTACATCACCTGATGAAACATCTGCAATTGAAAATACTGTCATAAACAAGGAAAAATTATCTGTAAATCCTGCGGTAGTCGGAAAATATCCCCGTGAAATAGCTGAAATGGCTGGTTTTTCAGTGCCGTATGAAACAAAAGTCATATGCTGTGAAATTGAAAATTCCGGTACTGAATACCCTCTCTCACTTGAAAAGCTCTCCCCTGTTCTTGCTGTTATAAAGTCTGAAAATAATGAGGAAGCCTTTGAAACTGCCCAGCGTATGCTTGAAATCGGCGGTCTTGGGCATACTGCGGTAATCCATTCGCATAACGATTCCGTAATCGCTGAATACGGCAAAATCATGAAGGCTTCAAGAATTATCGTCAATTCTCCGGCATCTTTCGGAAGTATCGGCGATATATACAATCTTATGACACCATCTCTTACTCTTGGCTGCGGTTCATACGGCAGAAATTCCGTTTCTGAAAATGTAAGTGCCGCAAACCTTATCAATAAAAAAAGAATTGCAAAGAGGCGTGTCAATATGCAGTGGTTTAAAATTCCTGAAAAAATATATTTTGAAAGCGGTTCTGTACAGTACCTTTCCAAAATCCCCGATATTTCAAGAGTCATGATAGTTACAGACCCTGTAATGATGAAACTGGGATATGCTGATAAAATTCTGTATCAGCTTAAAAAACGCTATGCCAAGGTCGATATCGAAATATTCAGCAGCGTTGAACCTGACCCCGATATTGAAACAGTAAAAAAAGGCACTGAAATCATGAACGGCTTTAATCCTGATGCAATAATCGCTCTCGGCGGCGGTTCTGCAATAGATGCCGCAAAAGCAATGTGGCTTTTCTATGAACATCCTGATGCGGATTTTATCAGTATGGCTCAGAAATTTCTTGATATAAGAAAACGTATCTATAAATTCCCGAAACTCGGTCTTAAATCAAAATTCATCGCAATCCCGACAACCTCCGGAACAGGTTCGGAAGTTACCTCATTTGCAGTAATATCCGATAAATCAAGCAATATGAAATATCCTCTTGCTGACTATGAACTTACTCCTGATGTTGCAATAATTGACCCTGATTTTGTTATGACCGTTCCCCCGTCAGCAACTGCTGATACCGGACTTGATGTGCTGACTCATGCGATAGAGGCATATGTTTCAGTGCTTGCAAGTGATTATACTGATGCTCTTGCACTCCATGCAATAAAGCTTGTATTCAGATATCTTCCTGACTCATATAAATATGGTGCTGATGACCAGAGAGCAAGAGAAAAAATGCATAATGCCTCATGTATCGCAGGCATGGCATTTACAAATGCTTTTCTCGGAATAAATCACTCAATGGCTCATAAGCTCGGCGGAGAATTTCATATTGCCCACGGACGTGCAAATGCTGTTCTGCTTCCTCATATAATTGCCTATAACGGTGAGGAAAACCCTTCTAAATACAATGCATTTCCTAAATACAGTCATTTTTCTGCTCCGAAAAGATATGCAAATATTGCAAGAGAACTCGGTCTTGCAGCCGATACAGATTCTCAGGGAGTAAATTCCCTTATAAATGCTGTCAGGGAGCTTATGAAAACTGTAGGCATTCCATTCTCATTCAGGGAAATGGGTATAGATGAAAATCAATATATGTCCTCTCTTAAAGAACTCTCATACAAGGCTTTTGAAGACCAGTGCACTACTGCAAATCCAAGGCTTCCTAAAGTATATGAGATTGAAGAACTCTATAAAAAGGCTTATTACGGATAAAAATTTATAAATGGCGGATATATTCCGCCTGTACATAAAGGAGATTTATATATATGAAAGATACATCTGCAATTATTGTATGTGCCGGAAATTCAACTCGCATGAACGGCATAAACAAACAGTTTCTGACTATAAAAGGTATTCCTGTTGCGGCTTATTCAATGATGGCTTTTGAAAAATGCGAAAGCATTGAGGAAATAATTATATCCGCAAAAGAAGATGATATTGAAAAATTTATGGAGATTGCTGAAAAATATTCAGTAAAAAAGCTTTCAGCCGTGGTAAAGGGCGGCTCAACCCGTCAGGAAAGCGTTCTCAATGCAATAAGAAAAGTTTCCGACAAAACTAAACTTATCGCTGTACATGATGGTGCAAGACCTCTTGCCACTCCCGAATTTATTGAAAAAACTATTGCAGATGCAAGAGTTTTCGGCGGTGCTACTCTCGGAGTTCCTGTAAAGGATACAATAAAAGTCGTTTCAGACAATCTTATAGTTGATACTCCCCACAGACCATCTCTTTATATAACCCAGACTCCGCAGGTATTCAAAAAATCAGTATATTATGAGGGAATGGATTTTGCTCTTGAACATGGTCTTGATTTTACTGATGACTGTCAGCTTGCCGAATCTGTAGGAATAAAGGTTTATATGACATCAGGCGATTATAAAAATATCAAGATAACTACCCCTGAAGATATAAGAATTGCAGAGGCTCTTATGGAGGTGCAGTAAAATTTGAAACATATCGTTATCGTAGGCATTGCAGTATTCCTTATGTTTTTTCTTATAGCCTTCAATCTCAATGACTATAATTCAAGAACTGAGTTTTTAAGTGAAAGCCGTATGGCTGAATCAGCTGAAAAAGCCGAAAAGGAACGAAAAGCCAGAGATACAGAACCTAATCCATGGGACAAAATAAATAATGCAAAGGAAAAATTGCAGACTGCTCCCCCTGAATCTGCACAGACTGAAGTGCTTTACAGCGAAATAACCGATGAAAACGGTGAGATTGCCGGATATCAGGCTGTTGAAAATGTTACATATGATGAGGACGGGAACGTTGTTTCATTTGATGTTGTCGGAGATGTCATATCTGTGGAGGAATATCAGAACAATATAAATCAGGCTCAGACTGAACCGCCTTCAACTACAAGAAAAATCCCTGATTTATGGAATAAAAAAGAAACTGAATTTGTTATCGTTGTAACCTGATGATATTTTTTTAATTAACGCAAATTCGATAATTTGTTTATGTAGGGGCGACCATTGGTCGCCCGCCTGAATTATAGTTTAACCATAATTTCAATATTTGTTTTGATATGAAAAATCATTGGTTAATGGTTAATCGATAAAATTATTGATAAACCATAACGGGCGACCAATGGTCGCCCCTACAAAATATAATGAGGATTTCATATTTTCAGTCATAAAATTCTTTTATCAATTCATGTTTTTTAATTATATGGAAAAAATACAGATTCTGAAACGAACTTTTTTAATAAAATATTAAAAAGTTAATAAAATAACATTAATTATATAAAAAAACTATTTAAATTAGTCATTTAATGTGATATAATATGTTTATTGAATTTCAGGAAGGATGTATTGAGTGGACGATATTCTCAGAAAAGAACTTATATTTATAGGAATACGTTCTGTATTTCTTGATATTGCTGTGTTTCTTGTTTCATTTATAGTATCAGGATTCAGTATGGCAGTAATAACGGGTCTTGTTCTCGGTACGGCTGTTATGCTGATATATCTTGCAATGCTTTACTATTCGCTGAAAATATCTCTCAGTGCAGAGGAAACAAGAACTGCAAAGGCTAAAATGATGTGCGGATATCTTTTAAGAGTTCTGCTTATATGCATTCTGATAGCCGCTTCATTCAGATTTGATTTTATCAGCCCTCTCGGTGCAGTTATTCCTGTATTCTATCCGAAGATTATTCATGTCGGAGGAGCTATTTTTAAAAGAAAAGGGGGCGTTTGATTATTGAATGTCAAGGATTTCTTTACCGGTGTAACAGATATTAATGTAACCGGCCCTAAAATTATTTTTTCATTCGATGTTTTCGGAATTACCATAAATATTACCGAAACTATCGTACTCGGCTGGTTTGTAATTGCTCTTATAACTGCACTTGTCCTGTTCCTTACTCATGGAATCGGAAAAAATAAAGTTCCTACCAAAAGGCAGGCGATTGCTGAATGGATGGTTACATCTGTAAATAAACTGGTCAAAGAATCAATGGGTGAACAGCATATGGGTTATGCTCCGTATATGGCAACAATATTCAGCTTTTCACTCTTCGGAAGCCTTATCAGTCTTATCGGTCTGAGGTCAGTAACCGCTGATTTCAATACAACATTCGGCTGGGCACTCGTCACATTTGCAATGATAACATTTGCAAAGATAAAAACTGACGGTATACTCGGATATTTCAAAGGATTTGTATCACCGATATTTGTAATGGCTCCGCTCAATGTAATAAGTGAGGTTGCCACTCCTGTATCAATGGGTTTCCGTCACTTCGGAAACATTGCAGGCGGTATGGTAATAACAAGCCTTATCTATTTCGCACTTACAGGTCTTTCAAATGCACTTGGTCTTGGTATCCCGATTTTCACTATCGGTATTCCGGCTGTGCTTTCAGTATATTTTGACCTGTTCAGCGGATTTATGCAGGCTTATATCTTCATAATGCTTTCTATGGCTTTCATAGGCGGCGGTTATGGAAAAGAATAATTTTTAAATCTGGAGGTTTTTTTATTATGGAAAGAGCTATCGTTTTAGCTGCATCAGCTATTGGTGCAGGTCTTGCTATGATTGCAGGTATAGGTCCTGGTATCGGTGAAGGCTATGCAGTAGGTAAAGCCTGTGAAGCTATAGGCAGACAGCCTGAATGCAAGGGTGCTGTTACGAGTACTATGTTTGTCGGCTGTGCTGTTGCTGAATCAACAGGTATTTACGGCTTTGTAGTTGCACTTATTCTCCTCTTTATCAATCCGTTTATCGGAAAGCTCTGATTTATAAGGAACAATACCTTTTGAAAAATCTTTTTAAACTGAGCTGGAGGAATTAAAATGGGAAATCTGGATTTTTTATCCATAGATACCGGCAGTCTGATTTTTACTCTTATAAATACAATCATACTGTTTCTTATACTGAAGCATTTCCTCTTCGGCAGAGTAAACAAAGCTATCGAAAATCGTCAGAAGGATATTTCATCAGCTTATCAGAAAGCTGATGAAACAATGGAAAATGCAAAACGTCTTGAAGCCGATTATACTGAGCTTATGGCAAATGCAAAGGAAGAATCCGCTGAAATAATAAAGGCTGCTTCACAGAAAGCTGTTAAACGTTCTGATGAAATTATTCAGAATGCAAAGAATGAAGCTGCAAATATAACCAATAAAGCCAATGAGGAAATCGAACTCGAAAAGAAACGTGCAAGAAGTCAGCTTAAAAATGAAATATCCGATATTGCTGTACAGCTTGCCGAAAAAGTCGTTGAAAAGGAAATCTCTCAGGACGACCATGAACGCCTTATCAACGAATTTATCGAAAATGCAGGTGATTGAAAATGATGACCGGTGAAATAGCAAAAGTTTATGCCGATGCTTTGTTTGAGCTTTGCAGTGAGGACAAAAGCTATGACAGCGTTCACAGGGATATCAACGACTGCCGCAAGGTATTCGCTGACAATCCCGACCTTCTGAAATTTCTGTCCGCACCTGCTATAAATACTGATAAAAAAACTGAACTCCTTTCAGAAATTTTTTCAGACTGCGGAATAGTATGTAATCTGCTCTGCGTAATTACTGTGAAAAACAGGGCTGGTCTTATATATAAGATAACAGACTGTTTCAACAAGCTTTACAATGAATATAAAAATATCGCTGAAATAACCGTTACTACCTGCATTCCGCTCAGCGATACAATGCGTGAAAAGCTTAAAGCAAAGCTTTCCGCAAAATTCGGCAAAACTGTCGTAATGAATGAAAAAGTCGATAAAAGCATACTCGGCGGCGTTATCGTCCAGTATGAAAATCTTCAAATCGACAGCAGCATAAAATCCAAACTCAATTCAGTTCACAATGAACTGATATCATGAATTTTTATTAAAAGAAGGTGTATAATTTGAATTTACGCCCAGATGAAATAACAAGCATCATAAAGGAACAGATTAAAAATTACCGCTCTGAAATAGAACTCTCTGATACCGGTACTGTAATCACTGTCGGAGATGGTATTGCAAATGTACATGGTCTTGAAAAATGTATGTCAAATGAGCTTCTCGAATTTCCAGACGGTGTATATGGTATAGCTTTAAACCTTGAACAGGATTTCGTTGCCGCAGTTCTTCTCGGCTCTGATATCAATATAAAGGAAGGCGATACCGTCAAAAGAACCGGCAAAATCGTATCAGTTCCTGTCGGTGACGCTCTCCTCGGAAGAGTTGTAAACGCTCTCGGTCAGCCTATTGACGGAAAAGGTGCTGTACTGACTGATGAAACTGCTCCTATTGAAAAAATTGCTCCGGGTATAATTACAAGAAAATCTGTCCATAAACCTCTCCAGACAGGTATCAAGGCTATAGATTCAATGATTCCAATAGGCAGAGGTCAGCGTGAGCTTATAATCGGCGACAGACAGACAGGTAAAACCTCTATCGCAACAGATACAATCATCAACCAGAAAGGTCAGGACGTTATCTGCATATATGTTGCTATCGGTCAGAAACGTTCAACTGTTGCAAATGTTGTTGAAAACCTTGAAAAAGCCGGTGCTATGGATTATACAATAGTTGTATCCGCAACCGCTTCAGAACTTGCTCCTCTCCAGTATATCGCTCCTTATTCAGGAGTAACCATGGGTGAATATTTTCTTAACAAGGGCAAAGATGTACTCTGTGTATATGACGACCTTTCAAAACACGCTGTTGCATACCGTACCCTTTCACTGCTCCTCAAAAGACCTCCGGGACGTGAGGCTTATCCGGGTGATGTATTCTATCTTCATTCAAGACTCCTTGAGCGAGCCTGTTCACTCAATGAAAATTACGGCGGCGGAAGCCTTACAGCTCTCCCGATAATCGAAACTCAGGCAGGAGATGTTTCCGCATATATCCCGACAAATGTAATCTCAATTACTGACGGTCAGATATTCCTTGAAACAGACCTTTTCAATTCAGGCGTAAGACCTGCCGTAAACCCTGGCATATCCGTATCCCGTGTAGGAAGTGCCGCACAGATAAAGGCTATGAAAAAAGTTTCAGGTTCTCTTAAACTCTCATATTCACAGTACCGTGAACTCCAGTCATTCTCACAGTTCGGCTCTGACCTTGACAGCGATACAAAAGAACGTCTTGCAAAAGGTGAGAGAATCGTTGAAGTTCTCAAACAGAAGAAAAATTCTCCGGTATCCGTTGAAAATCAGGTTATTATAATATATGCTGTAACCAATAATTTCCTTAAAAATATCCCTCTTGATAAAATCTCTGACTTTGAATCAGAACTTTTCAGATATATTGATGAATCCCATCATGAAATAATTCAGTCAATCACTGATACAAAGGATTTGACTGCTGAAAATGAAGCTGCTCTCAGAGATGTCCTCAATGACTTCATCAAGGATTATCTTTCATCATTAAGCTGAAACGGAGGTGTATAATACATGGCTTCCGCCAATATGAAAGATGTAAAACGCCGCATAAAAAGCATTGAAAGCACTATGCAGATAACAAAAGCCATGGAGCTTGTCGCATCTTCAAAATTAAGACGTGCAAAGGAACGTGCTGATAATGCAAGACCTTTCTTTGAGGCTCTTTATCAGATAATGTGGGAGATTACCTCGGAGGATTCCGCTTTCAGCTCGATATTTACAGATAAACAGAATAATGACGGCAGCACTCTTATTATAGTAATCGCCGGCGACAGAGGTCTTGCAGGAGGCTTTAACTCCAATATATTAAAACTTGCACAGAAACGCATTGATGAAATAAAAGCTGAAAACGGCTCTGCTGTCGTTATACCGATAGGAAAAAAAGCTGTTGAATATTTTTTGAAACAGGATATTAAAATTGCTGCACATTATGAAAATATTGCTGAACATATCAAGATAAATCATGTAATGGAAATCTCAGAAAAAATAATCAATGCATATACTGCCGGAAAAATAAACAGAGTAGAAATAGTTTTTACAAATTATGTATCTCCTCTGCTTCAGGAGGCAAGACTTATGAGCGTTCTGCCTGTCGAAAATACAACAGGTCAGCCGGCTCCGGAAAATAAAAGAGTCACAAATTATGAACCATCTCCGGAAGCTGTATTTGATACGCTTATTCCTAAATATGTCGCAGGTATCATATATGGTGCTGCTGCGGATTCATTTGCCTCCGAACAGGCTGCAAGACGCATGGCTATGGAAAATGCTACTGACAACGCCTCTGAAATGATTGACAATCTCTCACTCATCTACAACAGAGCAAGACAGTCATCAATAACTCAGGAAATTACTGAAATAGTCGGCGGTGCATCAGCACAGGAATAAAATATATTATCATTATTTCACCGCAGAGAAATAATTTGATGATTTTTTATATACAATCCAAATCTGCGGAGAATAGGTGAATTATGCAGAATATCGGAAAAATAGTACAGGTAATCGGTGCTGTTGTCGATGTCCGCTTCCAGAAGGAATGCCTGCCGAAACTGCTTAATGCAATAGAAATCAATAATAATGGTCAGAAACTTGTTATTGAAGTTGCCCAGCATATCGGTGACGATATAGTCCGCTGTATCGCTATGAGCAGTACTGACGGTCTTGTAAGAGGCATGGACGCTGTTGATACCGGTGAACCTATAAAAGTTCCTGTAGGACGTGAAACTCTCGGCAGAATATTCAATCTCCTCGGAGAACCTGTTGACGAAAAACCTGCACCGGAAACTAAAGAAAAATGGGCTATCCACAGAGAAGCTCCAAGCTATGAGGAACAGACCGCCTCAAATGAAATCCTCGAAACCGGAATAAAAGTAATCGACCTTATCGCTCCATATTTAAAGGGCGGTAAAATCGGTCTTTTCGGCGGTGCAGGCGTTGGAAAAACTGTTCTTATTCAGGAACTTATAAACAATGTTGCCAATCAGCATGGCGGTATCTCAGTATTTACCGGTGTCGGCGAACGTACCCGTGAAGGAAACGACCTCTATAATGAAATGACTGAAAGCGGAGTTATCAAAAATACTGTTCTCGTTTACGGTCAGATGAATGAACCTCCGGGAGCAAGAATGAGAGTTGGTCTTACTGGTCTTACTATGGCTGAATATTTCAGAGATAAGGAAAATCAGGACGTTCTTCTTTTTATAGACAATATATTCAGATTTACTCAGGCAGGTTCAGAGGTTTCTGCCCTTTTAGGAAGAATGCCGTCAGCCGTAGGATATCAGCCTACACTTGCCACTGAAATGGGTGCTTTGCAGGAGAGAATCACATCAACAAACAAGGGTTCAATAACATCAGTACAGGCTGTATATGTTCCGGCTGATGACCTTACCGACCCTGCTCCTGCCACAACATTCGCTCATCTCGATGCAACTACCGTTCTTTCAAGAAGTATTTCATCTCTTGGAATTTATCCTGCCGTTGACCCTCTTGACAGTAATTCAAGAATTCTTACTCCTGAAATAGTAGGTCAGGAACATTATGATGTTGCAAGAAAAGTTCAGACTATACTCCAGAGATATACAGAACTTCAGGATATTATCGCTATCATGGGTATGGACGAACTTTCTGATGAGGATAAGCTTACCGTTTCCCGTGCAAGAAAAATCCAGAGATTTCTCTCTCAGCCTTTCAGCGTAGCAGAACAGTTTACCGGCATGAAGGGCAAATATGTTCCGGTCAAGGAAACTATCAGAGGATTTAAGGAAATCATTGAAGGAAAACATGATGACCTCCCTGAATCCGCATTCCTCTTTGTCGGAACTATTGATGAAGCTGTCGAAAAAGCCAAAAAGGGTGAAGAATAATGACTCCTTTTAATCTTAAAATCATTACTCCTGAAAAAATATTCTTTGACGGAAAAACTGAACAGCTTACTGTGAGAACTACTGAAGGTGATATTGGTATTCTTGCAGGACATGAGAATTTTGTTGCAAATCTGCCGTCAGGTGCTATGAAAATAAAGATTGATGGCAGTTTTAAAGTTGCTGCTGTTTCAGATGGCGTAATAAAAGTATCAAAAGACCATACAACTATAATCGCATCTGCTGTGGAATGGGCTGACGAAATAGATATTGAATGGGCTAAACGCTCCGAAAAGGAAGCAAGAGAACATATGCAGCAGCATAAGGGTGATATGGAATTCCAGTATGCTGAACTCAAGTTAAAAAGAGCTTTGAACAGAATTTCAATTTCATCATCTGAAAAATAACGCCAACTCGATAGATTGTTTATGTAGGTGCGAACTGTGTTTGCCCGTTTGATTTACCAGAATTTCGGGCGGGCGACCAATGGTCGCCCCTACATAATAAACGAAAAATTCTTTGTTTGCAATTATAAAATTTTGTTATCGAATTTGCGTGAAAAATAACAATCAGATTTTCAAAAAAACAAGCGGCCATTTCAAAATGACCGCTTTGTTGTTTTTTAGTCAAAAATCTGACCTTCGAGTTTCAGTTTTTCCTTGAATGGAAACTGTTTATCAAATTCATCAGCTTCCTTTTCATCAACGAAATAAGCCAAAGGAGTAGAATATTCCCCTGTAATGCCGCTGAGATATCCGTCAGTCAACTCTTTGCAGAGAAAGAATGATGAATCCTCCCCTTCTTCAAGTCCATGATAACGGATTCCGTATTCACTTGCAAATGTAAATCCGCTTTTACCATAAAAATCGATATTTCCCTCAAAGCACACTGCTTTACAGCCGAATTTTTCAGCTTTTTCAAGGGAATAATCAAGCAGAATTTTTCCGAATCCTTTTCTTTTGTATTCAGGAGCTATGCATATCGGACCCATTGTCATAATCGGGATATTTCTGCCGTCATCAGCATTTATAACTGTTCTGACAAAAACGTTCTGACCGATAATTCTGCCGTTCATCTCCATGACAAAATCGAGTTCAGGAACGAAATCCTTATTGCTTCTGAGCTGATTAAGCACATAATGCTCCAGACAGCCGGGACGATAAACATTAAAGAAAGATTCTCTTACAAGGTTTTCAACTTCATGAAAATCCTTTTCTTCTTCGTTGCGAATAATATAATTCATTGATTTTTCCTCCGATAATTGTTATTTTAAAAAATCTTCAACATACCGGAAGTTTGTATGAGATATGTCAGCAAACCTTCCGGTTTACGCTGCAATCTCCAAGGTGTTGTTTTTCAAACAGCAGTCTCCTTTTAAAATGATAACCGGTAATTTAACGGAATATTTTCTGGGATACCGGTTTATTCCGCCCATATCTGTATTATAACATATACTGATAAAAATTTCAAGAAAAAAATTTTATTTTTTCAGAATTTAACCAATGCATTATCCTCATCATATTCAATATTCAGGTCAATACAGATACTTTCTGCAATGAAATCCTCAGGTTCCTGCGGTGTAGCAAAATAATATTTCCAGACCTTGCTGTACGGAGCTTTTTTGCAAAGTTCCTTACTGCTGTATGGTGTAATAAAATAAAGCATTCTGTAAATCATTCCGACAAAACCGGCTCTGTCCTTTTTAAAAAATTCATCTTTAAAGCAATCGTATTCTTCCTTTGAATCATCAATTTTCGGAAGCTCCCCTGATTCTGCAAGTATGCGGTTCATACATTCTTCAATAGTTTCTGACAATCTGAAATCCTGATATGATTTATCAAATAATTCTGCACAAAAAGCAGATTGCAGAAAAAAATCTGAAAACTTTTCCATATCATAATCCTGTTTTGCAGCATATTCATATAATTTCTGCTGGATTTTACAAATATCAAATTCTGCCGTATTCAAAAAAATTCACCTGTCCTTTTTCTTATATTTTGTACTGTTGAACTGTGTTCGCTCCTACAAAACGAATCTGAATATATTTATCCGAATTATTATTAAATATATCATTTTTCAGGAATACAGTCAATAAAAAAATTTACCGTCAGACGATGAAATCCGACGGTAAAAAATTTTTATATGGGGTGTTTGTTGATGTCATAATGATTGATTTTCATCATTATGCAGAAACATTTTTTCAAAAAATGCTTCTGCTGATGAAAAATTTTATAGAGGGTATTTGTTAATTTTCTATATTATATAATAAATTCCGAGCTGTTTCAACCTATATTTTAAATATTTGGTGGATTATATGCAGATTTTATTTATGAAAAATTTTCAATTTGTTTTTTCTCACAGAAATTTCTGATTTCCTTTTCAAGGAGTCTGTATACCAAAGCTCCGAGATATCCGTCAGCAATTGCATGATTGAGTCTTACTGTCACAGGCATTAAAAGCCTGTCATTTTCTTTTTTATATCTGCCCCAGTTTACAATCGGCGGGAAAAACAGATGTCCGTCAGGAAGCTCAATATTCATTGAATCATAACTGAGCCATGAAATATATGAGGCATCAAACCAGTTCGGATGATTTTCCATATCAAGCATATACTCACGGGTTTTTTTGGCATTTTCAAGGTCATCAAGAGCATTTTCATAGAATTTTTTATAATCCTCATAATACACGGTATAAACCGGAGTACAGGTTTCAGTATCATCATGGAATACATACTGAGTCGGATTTATTGTATCATAGCATACAAGCGTATCAGTCTGCCAGAAATATCCCATTTTATAATCATCTCTTGAATTGAGAACCTTTGAGAGAATATAAAGAAAATTCAGATAGAATTTAGTATCCGCAGCTTTTGAATATTCAACAAGTTCAGTAACATCAAGCTTTGCTGTTATTGAAAGCGAACATTTGCAATCCTCTGAAAAATGTCTGTAGACTCCCTTTCTGTAGTATTTGTCCCTGTCAATTATTCTGTAATTCATAATATAAATGTCTCCTTTATTTTA
>ERZ808240.3679-NODE-3679-length-14577-cov-4.099160_pt1 | contig 14577 bp, 14 predicted proteins | sample MGYA00521084_ERZ808240 | MGnify/ENA primary metagenome ERZ808240 (study PRJEB31516, sample SAMN03275571) | gut metagenome | biome: mammalia-associated habitat; material: feces | host: Papio cynocephalus | place: Kenya | collected 2012-08-06 ... | reverse complement strand
GGGCATAGTGGAACACCGTGGTGGCGGGGTCCATCTCCCACGGGCCGTAGGGGACGATCCGGGCGTCATGCCAGCCCTCGCCGGCGGTGTAGTCCATCAGGAACATGTGGTCGGTGAAAATCTTGCCGAAGCCCAGCTTGCTCTCGTCGGCAGGCTTTGTTTTCGGCGCGGTGGTCTTCGTGATTTTGATGTCCAACATGGAAATGCGCTCTCCTTTATAAAATAATTTTATGAGGTTTTCCTTCCACAAAAAAAGCTCCCGCCCGGTCCTGATTTCCAGGAGAGGCGAAAGCTGAACTTCCGTGGTACCACTCTCATTGCCGCGTAACGCGGCCGCTCACAGGCCTTGATATCGGGAGGCAGCCGGTCCGGCCTACTGGGAAGCAATGCTTCGGTTGGGCGGACTGCTCGCGGGGGAGGACACCGGAAGACGCCGCGCCGCCTTGCACCATCCGGCAGCTCTCTGAAGCGGGCAAGCATCCGGGACATGTCCCGTTCATTGCATTGACAGGATACTCTTCTCTTATACCCTTTGGGAGAAACAAAGTCAAGTCCTTTTCTCACTTTTGTACAAAAAAGCAAAATTATTCGTGCTATTTCGCTGAAAATTGGGATGCTGAGAAAAAATTCCGTTTCGCGGCCGGACTCACGCCGGGCACAAGCCGTCCCGTTCACAAATTGTTTGCAAAGCACCGCTTGACTTTGCCGGGCAATTCGCTATAATGTTTGCTACCGAACAGTTCGAAGGCGAACGGAGGCGAACGGATTGCAATATCACAAGTCAGTGGCGCATATGCTGAAGATTACAGCCAATACGGCAAACCGCTGCGCGGAGGCGTCGATCCCGCCGGAGCTGAGGCGGGAGGTGACGGAAAGCCAGGGGCGGGTGCTGGGATACCTGTACCTCAACCGGGACCGGGATATCTTTCAGAAGGATGTGGAGGCGGCGTTCTCCATCACCCGGGCGACGGCGTCCAAAATGCTGACCGCCATGGAGCGCAGCGGGCTGATTACCCGCTCCGGCGTAGCAGGCGACGCGCGGCTGAAAAAGCTGACGCTGACAGAAAAGGCCCTGACCCACGTCAAGCGGCTCCATGCCGGAATGCGGCACTTTGAGCAGGTGCTCACCCGCGGCATGCCGCAGGAGGAGCAAAGCCTGCTGATCCGCCTGCTGCAAAAGGTGGAGCGCAACGCGGAGGAGGAAACTCTCCTCCTCCAGAACAGAAAGGAGAAATAGACCCATATGCTCAAGACTCTTGGGGCGCAGATCGGACAATACAAAAAGCCGTCTCTGCTGGCCCCGCTGTTTACCATTTTGGAGGGCGTTCTGGAAACGCTGATTCCCCTGGTCATGGCGGCCCTGATTGACAAGGGCATCCAGGCGGGAGACATGGGGAACGTCTGCCGTTACGGGGCGCTGATGGTAGGCCTGGCCGTGCTGGCCCTGGCGTGCGGAATCGCGGCCGGGAAGGTGGCCGCCCGGGCGGCCACGGGCTTCGCGGCAAACCTCCGGGCCGGAATGTTCCGCAATATTCAGAATTTCAGCTTCTCCAATATCGACAAATATTCCACCGCCGGACTGGTTACCCGGCTGACCACCGACGTCACCAACCTGCAGAACGCCTACCAGATGATTCTGCGGATGTGCGTCCGGGCGCCGGTGACCATGATCTGCGCCGTCGTCATGGCGGTGTCCGTCAGCCCCCGGCTGAGCCTGGTGTTTCTGGCGGCGGTAATCTTCCTGCTGGTGGCGCTGCCGCTGATTCTGGGCCCGGCCAGCCGGATTTTCCGGCAGGTGTTCCGGCGGTATGACGATCTGAACGCCAGCGTGCAGGAAAACGTCTCCGCCATCCGGGTGGTAAAGAGCTTCGTCCGGGAGGATTATGAGGAAAACCGCTTCCGGAAGGCGGCCCAGACGCTCTACGACCTGTCCGTCAAGGCGGAGAGCCGCCTGTCCTTCAACGCGCCGGTGATGATGGCGGCGGTATACGGCTGTAACCTGGCGCTCAGCTGGTTCGGCGCTCATATGATTGTGGGCGGAAGTCTCACCACCGGCGAGCTGTCCATGATGTTCTCCTATGTAATGAACATTCTGATGGGCCTGATGATGCTGTCCATGGTGTTTGTCATGATTACCATGTCCGCCGCCAGCGCCCAGCGGATTGCCGAGGTGCTCAACGAGAAGAGCGATCTGGTTTCCCCGCCCGGCGCCGTCACGGAGATTCCCGACGGCAGCGTGGAGTTTGACCATGTGTCCTTTTCCTATCAGACCGGAAACGGAAAGCCCGTCCTTCAGGATATCTGCCTCCATGTGAACTCCGGTGAAACCATCGGCATCATCGGCGGCACCGGCAGCGCCAAGTCCAGTCTGGTGAATCTCATCTCCCGTCTGTACGACGTGACGGCGGGCTGCGTAAAGGTGGGGGGACGGGACGTCCGGGAGTATGACCTGGATACTCTGCGTAATCAGGTATCCGTTGTGCTTCAGAAAAATGTGCTGTTCTCCGGCACCATCTACGAAAACCTCCGGTGGGGCGACCCCGGCGCCACGGATGAGGAATGCCGCCGGGCCTGCCGGCTGTCCTGCGCCGATGAGTTCATCGACCGCTTCCCCGACGGCTACAACACCCGCATCGAGCAGGGCGGCAGCAACGTCTCCGGCGGCCAGAAGCAGCGGCTGTGCATTGCCCGGGCGCTGCTGAAAAAGCCGAAAATTCTGATCCTCGACGATTCCACCTCCGCGGTGGATACCGCTACCGACGCCAAAATCCGCCGGGCCTTCCGGGAGGAAATCCCCGACACCACCAAGTTTATCATTGCTCAGCGGATTTCCAGCGTTCAGGACGCGGATCGGATTCTGGTGCTGGACGACGGACGCATCAGCGGCTTCGGAACCCATGAGGAGCTTCTGAAAACCAACGCCATCTACCGGGAGGTCTATGAAAGCCAGACCAAAGGCGGCGGCGATTTCGACAAGATGGGAGGCGAGGAATAATGGCAGAGCACACCACCAGACCCATGCGGGGTCCCGGCGGCCCCGGAGCCAGAGGTCCCCGGCCCAAGGTGGAGCATCCGGGCAGGCTGCTCAAGCGGCTGTTCCGCCTGCTCTTCCAGAACTACGCGGTTCACTGCGCCGCGGTGCTGGCGTGCATTATCGGCAGCTCGCTGGCCACGGTTCAGGGCTCCTTGTTCCTGAAGGCCCTGATTGACGATTATATCACTCCCATGGTGCGGACCGGCAGCACGGACTACGGCCCCCTGGCGGCGGCCCTGTGGCGGATCGCGGCGATATACGCGGTGGGCGCCCTGTGCATGTGGGCCTACAACCGGATTATGGTGAATGTGGCGCAGGGCACCATGCGGAATCTGCGGGACCAGCTCTTCAGCCACATGGAGCGGCTGCCCATCTCCTATTTTGACCGGCATCCCCACGGGGATATCATGTCGGTCTATACCAACGACGTGGACACACTCCGGCAGATGCTCTCCCAGAGCCTGCCCCAGCTGGCCTCCAGCACGGTTACCATTGTCAGCGTGTTCGTCAGCATGGTGCTGCTGAACATTCCCCTGACCATACTGACCTGTGCCATGATCGGAGTGATTCTGGCCGTGAGCCGGAAGCTGGCCGGAAAGTCCGCCAAATACTTTGTGGCGCAGCAGAAGAATCTCGGCGCGGTGAACGGCTATATTGAGGAGATGATGGAGGGCCAGAAGGTGGTCAAGGTCTTCTGCCATGAGCAGGAGAGCCTGGACGGCTTCCTCGCCCTGAATGAAAAGCTCCGGGCCAGCGCCGACAGCGCCAACGCCTACGCCAATATCATGATGCCCTCCGTGGCCCAGCTGGGAAACTGCAGCTACGCCCTGTGCGCGGTACTGGGCGCGGCGCTGGCGGTGGGCGGCTACGGCGGCGTCACCCTGGGCACGCTGGTGTCCTTCCTGACGCTGAACAAAAACTTCACCCAGCCCTTTGCCCAGATGAGCCAGCAGGCCAACAGCGTGGTAATGGCTCTGGCCGGCGCTCAGCGGGTATTCGCCCTGCTGGATGAAACGCCGGAGACGGACGACGGCTATGTGACGCTGGTAAACGCCTCCTATGACCGGGAGGACCATCTGGTGGAGAGCAGCCAGCGCACCGGAACCTGGGCGTGGCGGCATCCCCACAAGGCGGACGGAACCGTCACCTATACAGAGGTCAAGGGCGACATTGTCTTTGACAACGTGGACTTCGGCTATGTGCCGGAGAAGACGGTTCTCCACGATATCAGGCTCTATGGCCGCCCCGGCCAGAAGATTGCCTTCGTAGGCTCCACCGGCGCCGGAAAGACCACCATCACCAACCTCATCAACCGCTTCTACGACATTCAGGACGGCAAGATCCGCTACGACGGCATCAACATCAACAAGATCAAAAAAGCGGATCTCCGGCGTTCCCTGGGCATCGTGCTCCAGGACACTCACCTGTTTACCGGCACTGTCATGGAGAATATCCGCTTCGGCCGTCTGGACGCCACCGATGAAGAGTGCGTAGCCGCGGCCCAGCTGGCCAACGCCGACGGCTTTATCTCCCGGCTGCCTCAGGGCTACCAGACCATGCTCACGGGAGACGGCGCCAACCTGTCCCAGGGTCAGCGGCAGCTGATTGCCATCGCCCGGGCCGCCGTGGCGGACCCCCCGGTGCTGATTCTGGACGAAGCCACATCCTCCATCGATACCCGGACGGAAGCGCTGGTGCAGAAGGGCATGGACGGCCTGATGTACGGCCGGACGACCTTTGTCATCGCCCACCGGCTGTCCACCGTCCGCAATGCGGACTGCATCATGGTGCTGGAACAGGGCCGGATTATTGAACGGGGCACCCACGACGAGCTCATTGCCCAGAAGGGCCGGTACTATCAGCTCTATACCGGCGGCAAGCCGGAGACGGCGGAATAACCGCCGGTTCTGGTCCCCTCCGGCGCAGATACGGACGGCGCCCCGCGGCATTTTCTGCCGCGGGGCGCCGTTGAAAATAATGGAGAAGCTCAGGCGGATACCGCCTCCCCGGCATGGTGCCGCTTCAGACGGCGGTAGGCCCAGAGGAAGCAGATCAAATGCACGGTAAAGGTAACGGCCCAGCTGATGGGATAGGTGATGTAGACGCCGGCGGGAGTGTGAAACTCCGGAAGCTGGAACACCGTGGCAATCCACACCAGCCGCAGGACACACGCCCCCAGGAAAGAGACGATCATGGGCAGCACGGAGTAGCCGATTCCCCGGAGGGAGCCCACCATGGTGTCCATCATCCCACCCAGACAGTAGGGAATACAGATGATCACCAGACGGTTCATACCGGCGGCGATGACGTCCGGACTGTCGGAGTAAATCCGCAGCAGATGAGGGCCGAACAGCACAGCCAGCCAGCCGAGAGCCACGCCGGTGAAAATAGAGCACGCCTGGGCCCGCAGAAGGATGGGACAGACCCGGTCAATTTTCCCGGCGCCCAGATTCTGGCTGGTAAAGGAAATGTTCGCCTGGTAAAAGGCGTTCATGGATACGTAGACAAAATTTTCAATGCTGGAGGACGCCGCGCTGCCCGCCATCACCGTGTTGCCGAAGAGATTGATGGAGGACTGAATCACCACGTTGGACAGCGAGAACAGGATTCCCTGAAAACCGGCGGGAAGGCCCACCTGCAGAATCTGCCGCAGCCGTCTGGGCCAGATCCGCAGCTTCCGGAGCTCCAGCCGGACGCCGCCGGTTTCCCGCGTCACGCCCCGCCCCACCAAAAGGGCGAAAATGCTTTGGGAGATCACGGTGGAAAGGGCCACTCCCGCCACATCCAGACCGCAGTTGATGACAAAGAACAGGTTCAGCACCACGTTCACCACACCGGCTGTAAACAGATAGTACAGCGGCCGCCGGGTGTCTCCGGTAGCCCGCAGCAGCGCGGCGCCGAAGTTGTACAGCATGGCGGCGGGCATTCCAAGGAAATAAATCCGCAGATACAGGGCCGCCAGCTCCAGCACTTCCTGCGGGCACTGCATCCATGTCAAGATGGTCCGGGCGCCCAGCGCGCCCGCCACGGCCAGAACGCAGCCGCTGATCAGCCCCAGCAGCATGGAAGTATGGACGGTTTCCTGCATGCCCTCCTGATCTCCGGAGCCATAATGCCGGGCCGCCAGAATGTTGGCTCCCACGGACAGGCCGATAAACAGGTTTACCAGCAGGTTGATCAGCGAGGTGTTGGAGCCTACCGCCGCCAGAGAATTGTCTCCGGCAAACCGGCCCACCACAATGACGTCCGCCGCGTTAAACAGCAGCTGCAAAACGCTGGAGAGCATCAGGGGCAGTGAAAACTTCAGCATTTTGGGCAGAATCGCCCCATTGCACATGTCAATTTCGTAATGTTTCCCAGGTGTCCCCGTCATGCTCCCGCCGCCTCCTTGCGCCGTTCGATTGTCAGAATGGTTTTTGTTTCCGTCTGTCAGCGGTAAGGCCGGAACAGGCGGTCCGCCGGCGGCCTTACCGTGGCGGTTCCCTATTCTAACATGCTTTGCTTGGAAATACCAGAGGGATTTTACAAAAAGCGGGGCGTGTTTCCGGCGTCTGTCCGGAACGGGGCCGCTTCATCCGGCGGGGCCCGCGGAAAATTGAGAACGAATTGCAAATTTTTTGCGGCGGAGTTGAAATTTCCTGTAAAAATGATATGATAAGAGGGCTATGGGAATTCTCCGGAACGCAGAAGAGGATTCCGATGATTTCGATGCAAAGGACTTGATGATATGACAAAGATTGATATTATCTCCGGCTTTCTGGGCGCCGGTAAGACGACCCTGATTAAAAAGCTGCTGGACGAGGCCTACCGGGGCGAAAAGCTGGTTCTGATCGAGAACGAATTCGGCGAGATCAGCATTGACGGCGGCTTTTTAAAAGACTCCGGCATTCAGATTTCGGAGATGTCTTCCGGGTGCATCTGCTGCTCCCTGGTGGGAGACTTCAACAAGGCGCTGAAGGACGTGGAGGCTCAGTTCCATCCAGACCGGATTCTGATTGAGCCCTCCGGCGTGGGAAAGCTCAGCGACGTCATCGTGGCGGTGGAGAACACCGTGAAGGACACGCCGGATATGAAGCTCAACAGCTTCGTCACCGTGGCCGACGCAACCAAGGTCAAGGTCTATATGAAGAATTTCGGTGAATTCTATAACAACCAGATTGAATCCGCCGGTACGATCATCCTCTCCCGGACCCAGAAGCTGAGTCAGGAGAAGCTGGAGGCTGCCGCGGCCATGCTGCGGGAGAAAAACCCGGACGCCGCCATTCTCACCACGCCCTGGGATCAGCTGGACGGAAAGACCATTCTCTCCGCCGTGGAGAAGGTCTCCCTGGCGGACGAGCTGCTGGAAAAGATGCGGGCGGAGCACGCGGCGGAGGAAGCCGAGCACGAGCATGAGCACCACCATCATGACCATGAAGAGCATGACCATGACCATCACGACCACGATCATGACCACGAAGACCATGACCATCACGATCACGACCATGAAGAGCATGACCATGAGCATCATCACGATCACGGCCATGAGTGCGATGATCCCAACTGCTCCTGCCACCATCACCATCATCATGCCGACGAGGTATTCACCTCCTGGGGCGTGGAGACGCCCAAGGCCTTTACCGCTCAGGAGATTGAGCATATTCTGACGGAGCTGGACTCCGGCGAATACGGTCATATTCTTCGGGCCAAGGGCATTGTTCCCGCCTCCGACGGCACCTGGATCAACTTTGACTACGTGCCGGAAGAGCATGACGTCCGCACCGGCTCCGCCGACTATACCGGCCGGCTGTGCGTCATCGGCGCGGAGCTGAAGGAGCCCGCCCTGAAGACCCTGTTTGGCGTCTGATGGCCGCGTTCCGGCAATTTCTGTAAAGGAAAAGAGTTTTACAATGGATATTCCTGTTTATCTGGTTGTCGGCTTTCTGGACGGCGGCAAGACCAACTTTATCAACGGCGTTCTGGAGGACGGCTTTGCCCGGCAGGACCGCACGCTGCTGCTGTGCTGCGAGGAAGGCGAGGAAGCGTATAACCCCAGAGCGCTGGACAATGTCCAGGTGGTGACCATTGAGGACGAGGCGGATCTGAAGTGCTCCTATCTCAAGGAGCTGGAGAAGAAATACCATCCCAAGCAGGTTCTCATTGAGTACAACGGCATGTGGCAGATGGAGCGGCTGTACCGGGAGGTGCTGCCGGCCAACTGGGTGCTGTATCAAATCATGGCCTTCGTGAAGGCGGATACCTTTGACCTGTATGCCAAGAATATGGGTCAGCTGATGATGGAGAAGATCACCAACGCCGACCTGATCGTCTTCAACCGCTGCACAGACGCGCTGAAGGAATCCCTCCGGAAGCGGAACCTGCGGATGGTGAACCGCCGGGCGGACATCTACCTGGAGGACAATCACGGCGGCTCCGAGGATTATCTCACCGGCGATGAATGTCCCTTTGATCTCAGTCAGGCGGTCATCGACGTACCGGATGACGATTACGGCGTCTGGTATGTGGACGTCATGGATCATCCGGACCGCTGGTCCGGCAAAACCGTCCACCTGAAGCTTCTGATGTGCCATTCCAAAAAATATCCCGGCATTCACTGTCCCGGCCGGTTCGCCATGGTCTGCTGCGAAAAGGACATCACCTTCTATGGCCTGATCGCCAAGGGAGCGGGCCTGGAGCAGTATAAAAACCGGGACTGGGTGGAAGTCACAGCCAAAATGTCCGTGGAGGAACACAAGGCGTACAAGGGCAAAGGCCCGGTGCTGAACATTCTCTCCATCGCTCCCTGCCGGAAGCCCGCTCAGGAGGTTGTGTCCTTCTGACCGGCGGAATCCGATATCATCCGTAATATCGCGGCAAAGCCTCCCTCCGCTTAGGCGTGAAGCCGTTCAGCAGAAAACCTCCGTATGGCCGGAAACCATACGGAGGTTTTTTATGGGACCGTCCGGGGCAAGGCTGGAAATACTTTCAATCAAAAGCAGCGAAACCCCGGTCATTTTGTAATATGCAGCGGATATTATACGGAATGTTGTCGAAAGAACGCCGGCTATCACCGGACCGACAGCGTATATCCCTCCGGCAGCGCGGCGGACAGCAGGGCCTGCACACTGTCCCGGGCCTTTTCCGCCGCCTGATCCAGAAGGCCCCTGTCCAAAGCTCTGGCTTCCATTTCCCGTTTCTGGTCCGCCTGGAACGCGGTCATGTCCTCCACGGTAAAGGGATTGAAAATGCTGGTCCGCTCATCGAAGATCTCCACACTGTCGGAATCAATCTCATGGGAGAGAATCTCCGCCTTCGGCAGCGTGACGGTGACCGTGGTTCCGGAAACCCGCACCTCCGCCCCGGTCAGGTCCACTCCGGCTTTGATGACACCGTCATAGGTGAGAATAAAGCTCTTGGTGGTAAAGGGAACCGTCATGCCGTAGAATTCGCTGCTGTTTTTGAACTGCGCCATGTTGGTATAGGAATAGGTGACGCTGGCCAGCTCGCTGATGCCGGAGAGCTGGTTTTCCAGCACCACGGCGTCCAGCACCGTACGGTCCTCCAGGGCGCCGCCCCGGCCGGCCAGCCAGCCGGCCGCCCCGGCCGCGAGGCACAGCACGATGCCCAATATCAGGGCCTGCGCGGTTTTCAGCGGCCGGAACCGGCGCTTTTTCTCAGCGGTTTCCATGGGCGTTCCTCCTTAACTCTGCCCCGCCGGGACTGTCCGGCGAAATCAGTCGGTTTCATGGAGAGTATTTTACCAGCTTCGGCGAAAAACGCAAGGGACCGGCAGAAACAATTTCTGACACTCCCGTCCCGCGCGGGCGTTCCGTCAAAACGACAAATTTCTCCAGCCGGAGGAAAAGTCCGCCTCCCGCCCTTGACGGAGAAGTTAGCTTGTGTTAACATGCGGTGTTAGAAAAAGCTAACTTTTGGAGGCACAGCGAATGACACTCAATGAAATGGAAGTCGGAGAGACTGCCGTTATTACATCAGTGGGAGGCGAAGGGGCCCTGCGGTGCCGTCTGCTGGACATGGGCCTGATTCCCCATACCGCGGTAACGCTGCAGAAGGTTGCTCCCATGGGCGACCCCATCGAGATTCATGTCCGGGGCTATGAATTGACGCTCCGGGTAGAGGATGCCAAGAACATCCAGGTCGCGGCAGGAGGCGGGCAGGCATGATCTTTGCTTTGGCCGGAAATCAGAACTGCGGCAAGACGACGCTGTTTAACGCGCTGACCGGCTCCAATCAGCATGTGGGCAATTTTCCGGGCGTGACGGTAGACCAGAAAATGGGAGAGATCCGGGGCCAGAAGAACTGCTCCGTAGTGGATCTGCCGGGCATTTACTCCCTGCGGCCCTACACTCAGGAGGAAATTGTCACCCGGGACTTCATCCTCAACGAAAAGCCCAGCGGCATTATCAACATTGTGGACGCCACGAACATTGAGCGGAACCTGTATCTGACGCTGCAGCTGCTGGAGCTGCGGGTGCCGATGGTGCTGGCCCTGAACATGATGGACGAGGTCCGGACCAACGGGGGAACCATTGATATCCCCAGGATGAGCGCCGCGCTGGGAATTCCGGTGGTGCCGGTCTCCGCTGTCAGGGGGGAAGGCGTGTCGGAACTGGTGGATCAGGCCGTGGCCTGCGCCAGAAATAAAAGCTATCCCCGGGTAACCGATTTTTGTACGCCGGATTCTCCGGTTCACCGCTGCATCCACGCCATTGTCCATCTGATTCAGGATCACGCGGACCGTCTGGACCTGCCGGCCCGGTTCTGTGCCGCCAAGCTGGTGGAGGGCGACGGCACCATGGCGGATCAGCTGGGGCTGGACCAGAACGAAAAGGATCTGCTGGAGCACTGCATTGTGGAGATGGAGACGGAGACCGGCCTGGACCGGAACGCGGCGCTGGCGGATATGCGGTATACCTTTATCGAAAACGTGGTGGCTTCCTCGGTGGTGAAGTGCCATGAGAGCCGCGAACACCGCCGGAGCATGGAGCTGGACAGGGTTCTGACCGGCAGATACACCGCGCTGCCGGTGTTTTTCGGCGTGATGCTTCTGGTGTTCTGGCTGACCTTCGGCGTGATTGGCTCCACGCTGTCGGACTGGATGAGCCTGGGGATTGACCGACTTACCCGCGCCGTGAGCAGCGGACTGACGGCTTACGGAATCAATCCGGTGGTGCACAGCCTTGTGATCGACGGCATCTTTGCCGGAGTGGGCAGCGTATTGAGCTTTTTGCCCATCATTGTGACGCTGTTCTTCTTTCTGTCGATTCTGGAGGACACGGGCTACATGGCCCGGGTGGCCTTCGTCATGGACCGGCCGCTGCGGCGGATCGGCCTGTCCGGCCGGAGCTTTGTGCCCATGCTGATCGGCTTCGGCTGCTCCGTCCCCGCGATTATGGCCTCCCGGACGGTTTCCTCGGACCGGGACCGGAAAATGACGATTCTGCTGACACCCTACATGAGCTGCTCTGCCAAGATCCCCATTTACGCCGTTTTCTCCGCCGCCTTTTTCCCGCGGCACGCGGCGCTGGTGATGATCGCCCTGTACGCCGCCGGCATCCTGCTGGGAATCCTGGTGGCGCTGGTTTTGAAGCGCACGGCTTTCCGCGGCCAGCCGGTACCCTTTGTCATGGAGCTGCCCAATTACCGGCTGCCCTCCGCCAAAAGCGTGGCGCTGCTGCTGTGGGAGAAGGCCCGGGATTTTCTGGAGCGGGCGTTCACCATTATTTTTGTGGCCGCCATTCTCATCTGGTTCCTGCAGACCTTCGACATCCGCCTGAATGTTGTGTCCGACAGCTCCGCCAGCCTGCTGGCGCTTATCGGGCGGTGGATCGCCCCGATCTTCGCGCCCCTGGGCTTCGGAGACTGGAGAGTGGCCACAGCCCTCATCTCCGGATTTACCGCCAAGGAGGCGGTGGTGTCCACGCTGTCGGTGCTGCTGAACACCAGCATGGCCAACCTGGGAAGCGCTCTGTCCGGACTGTTCACGTCCCTGAGCGCGGTCAGCTTTCTGACGTTCACCCTGCTGTACACGCCCTGCGTGGCCGCTGTGGCCACCATCCGGCGTGAGCTGGGGTCCCGGGCTGCCACGGCGGGTGTGGTCGTCATGCAGTGCGGCGTGGCCTGGCTGGCGGCCTGGGGAGTCTTTCATCTGGGAGGCCTTCTGATATAAGAAGCCGAACCCCGGCGTTCCACCCATCTCTTCCGCCGCGCAGCGGCCAAAGAACAAACAGGGCCCCGGAAATTCCCGTTGGGAATTTCCGGGGCCTTTTCATGAATCGCGCGATGAACGCCGGCAGTCAGTTCGTCAGCTTCCGGTGGAAGTTGCCGTCGATCTGCACGCCCTCCTGCACCACCAGGAACGCGTGGGGATCGATGGCGTGGACGGTACGGCGCAGCTCCTCAATCTCATATTTTGAGAGGCAGACAAACAGCACATGGACAGGCTCTCCGGTATAGGCGCCGGTTCCAGTCCACCAGGTGACGCCCCGGCCCAGCTTGTCCATAATGAATTCTCCCAGCTCGGCCTCTTCCTTTTTCGTGAAGATCATGGCCTGGACGCTGACATTCTGCTGGTGGGTGCGGTCCAGGGCAATGGCGGTAAAGTAATTGTAAATAATGGAGTAGATGGCTACGGACGGACTGAACAGCAGCGCGCAGGCGCCGTACAGCGCCAGATTGAAGCCGATGCTGATTTTTCCCACCGTGAACTGACGGCCCCGCTTGCTGAGACACAGGCCGAAAATATCCAGTCCGCCGCCGCTGCATCCGCAGGTCAGCACAAGGCCGCTGCCGATGCCGGTGAGAATTCCGCCCAGCAGGCAGGCGGTGAGGGTATCGTCCAGAATCGGGACGGCAGGAGGCGGAATGATACTGTAAAACAGAGAATAGGCGGTGGTGCAGATCAGCGTCCGGAGCACCAGCCCCCGGCCCAGAGTCCGGTATGCGTACATCAAAATAGGGATGTTCAGCAGATAATAGAGGATGCCGGCGATGTCGTAGCTGCCGAAGGAGAGCCCGAACCACTCCGTCAGCAGCGTCCGGATAACCTGGCACAGCCCCATGGTTCCGCCGGTGTACAGGTGCAGCGGCACAATGAACAGATTCAGCGCCGCGGCGCTGAGCAGTTCTCCCAGAATGGCGGCGGTAAGCCGCAGCCGTCGGTTATGCAGTGTCGTGTAAAACATAGGCGGGCCTCCTTGCGGTTTTCGAGGTCGGTGTCAGTGTTCAACACATCTCCTTTGATTATACGAAGAAACGTCCGGAACCGCAAGAAGTATTTTTTGCGTTACAGTCCGTAGCGCAGGCAGCGGTACAGCCGCCGTTTTGCCCGCTGAAGGGTTCTGGAGACCGTGGACGGATTTACCGTCAGGAGTCTGGCGATTTCCGTGACGGACCGCTCCTGATCAAAATACAGGGACAGCACCTGCTGCTGCCGGGGCGTCAGCTCCAGCGAACGGGCCCGGCGGAGATTCCGCTTCAGCCGGGCCAGCTGTTCGGAGTTGTCGTCGGCGTTTTCCCGCATCCAGACCTGCAGATCGGCGGTAAAGCCGCTGACCCGCTTTTTAGACGGTGTATTTTTCACTGCGATGGTACCCCCTGTCGTAATAGCGGGCGGTGAGAACCGCCAGCTCCCGCATTTCCCGCAGCAGCGGCTCCAGAGCGCTGATCCGGCTCCGCAGCTGACGGGCGGCCTCCGGGTCGGCGGTTTCCCGGACTGCCAGACGAAGCTTCTGAATGCGCCCCTGCAGCAGGAGGGCGCTGTCCTGATAGGTATTGGAAAGTTCCAGCAGCGTCACAGGCGTCCCTCCTCTCCCCGGACAGTCCGGCAGGCGCGGTAGTCCTGCCGGGCGTACTCCGGCAGACACTGACCGCAGATCACCGTCCCGTTGATCACCCAGTAGCGCTCTCCCAGGCCGATTTCCGCCCCGCACAATGAGCACAGAACCCGGGCGCCGCGGCCTTCCGATGGATTCGATATCAATAAAAATTCCTCCCTTAAAAAGAAAAAATGAGGTTGACAAACCGGTGATTATCTGCTAATATAATCACTGTTGCTGGTCCGCTGGTGTAGCTCAGCTGGTAGAGCAGCTGATTTGTAATCAGCAGGTCGGGGGTTCGAATCCGTCCACCAGCTCCAAAATCGATTCGGGGGAATTCCAGAGCGGTCAAATGGGGCAGACTGTAAATCTGTTGCTTATGGCTTCGATGGTTCGAATCCATCTTCCCCCACCAGGCGAACGCACTTGTTTTACAAGTGCGTTCGCTTTTTTGCGCTTTCAAGAGCAGCGGCACACCCGTTCCCACGGGTCCGGTCGAACAGCCAGCGAAAAGCAGGAATCTTGTAAAACAACATTGTTATTTACAAGTTTCTTGTGAACAAAGCTACTGTATCACAAGATCCTTGTAAAGTCAAGATATGATTCACAAGTTTCTTGTAAATTTTCATTGACAAGCGTAAAGAAATCAGGTAGGATACCACTAAGGAAATTTTCAAAAAAGCAGGTGACGGCCATGCGGTTTGGTGAGCGGCTCCAGGCCCGCCG
>ERZ808240.3677-NODE-3677-length-14592-cov-14.704822_pt1 | contig 14592 bp, 14 predicted proteins | sample MGYA00521084_ERZ808240 | MGnify/ENA primary metagenome ERZ808240 (study PRJEB31516, sample SAMN03275571) | gut metagenome | biome: mammalia-associated habitat; material: feces | host: Papio cynocephalus | place: Kenya | collected 2012-08-06 ... | reverse complement strand
TTAAACTAATCTTTTTCATAAGCATTTCACTTCCTCACGATAAAAAGATTTAGTTATTACTAAACCTATATTACTTATATTATAGGGATTTATATCTATTATTCTAGATTTTAACCCCCCCCCATTTTAACATTTTGTTAACCATTCTTATCATACCTTTCCTACTATTTTGTTATAATCAAATTATAACATTCTTCTTTAATTTTGGAAATAGATTTATTATAATTTCAAATAAAAAAGAATGATCACTCTATTAATGATGTATTGTAATGCTATAACCATACTCCATATATTAATGCAGATAAACATAAGATGAATCCTATTATCCAAAATAATTTTACTATATCACTTTCACTCCAACCTAATCTTTCAAAATGATGATGTATCGGAGTCATCAAAAATACTCTTTTATGAAATACTACTACAGAAAATATTTGTACTATTACAGATAATGTTTCTAATACAAATACTCCACCAATTACCGCTAAAGATATCTCATGTGAAGTAAGTATTGCTACAGTTGCTAAAGTTGCACCTAAAGATAGACTACCAGTATCTCCCATAAATACTTTAGCAGGATGAGTATTATATACCAGAAATCCCATAATACTTCCTGTTAAAATGAAACAAAATATTGCTATATCTTGATATCCTGCTACAGTTTTACAAGACCACGCTATCAAACCATAAGCAAGAAATCCTATTGCAGATAATCCCCCTGCTAAACCATCTAATCCATCAGTTAAATTAACAGCATTTGAGGTCCCTACTAATAAGAATAATATAAATACGCCATAAAACCAACCTAAATTCCATTCGAAGTTAAATAACGTTATTCTTAGTACTGAGTCTCCACCACCATAATGTCTTAATAACACATAGAAAATTAATGCTACTATAAATTGCAAAAATAATTTTTGCAACTGCGATAATCCTTTATTTTCATGATGTTTTAAACTAATAAAATCATCTAAGAAACCTATAGTTGCGTAACTTAAAAGTACAAATATCATTATAAATAAATTAACTGAATATTCAATTTTTCCTGTTATTAACAAGAGCAGTGCGGTTAAAACAGAAGGTATTATAAATATTAATCCTCCCATTGTTGGAGTACCAGCCTTGCTTTTATGGGCATCTACATAAACATTTATCCTTTGCCCTGCCTTTACTTTTTTTAGTATTGGTATCATAATAAGACCAAATATTGTAGTTACTATGAAGCCTATCATTAAAGCAAATAGTGATTTTGTAAGAGTTAGCATATGTTCACTTCCATTTCTTTATTAAATTATATCATAAAAATATAGTAATATTATTATTAATAGTTATACTTTACACTTTTAGTGTCAATCGGTTAAAAATATTCTTAAGGTAGCATTTTCTGCTATCCTTGTTCCTGCTTCTGGAGAAATAGACGCTATAGTATTACCAGAGCCTGAATATTCTAAAGTGAAATTTTTAAGTTCTTGTTTAACATTTTTCAATTTTTTTCCTACTACATCTGGTACTGTATAAAACTTTGTATCATACCAATTATATTTTCTTTCTAAAGTATTTTCAGAAGGTTTGATTTCTAGTGCTACTATAGCATCTTCTAAAATTGACTTCGCTATCGGCGCAGATACTGTGCCACCATAAGCTGTTATTCCTTTCGGATTATCTATAGCAACATAAACTACTATTTTAGGATCATCTGCCGGTAAAAAGCCAATAAACGATGTTATATAATTTCCTACCATATACATACCATTATTTACCTTTTGAGCGGTACCAGTTTTACCTCCTACTCTATAATTTTCAATATAAGCATTTTTACCACTTCCTAATGCTACTACACTTTCTAAGGCCATTCTTACTGTTTCACTAGTTTCACTACTTATTACACTTCTTATTTTAGTTTTACTATTTTCTTGAATTATGTTATTTGTTTCTGGTTCTGTTATTCTTTTAACTATGTATGGTTTATATAAAGTGCCACCATTTATTGCTGCACTAACTGCTGCTACTTGTTGTATTGCAGTCTAATAAATGAAACTTTTTACCTAAATTATCAGAGTATGCAGTTATACTCTCTTTTGTCTTAATTATAATATCTAATTTTATTTTTTTATCTTTTTCTTTATAAACTATTATTTTATCTACTAATTCATTAAATATATCACTGTAGCATTCTTTATCATCCATACATTTTTCTAAAGCATCTTTTATTTCTTTTATTTTATTTTCTATATAATTTTTATTTTTGCTATTTTTTTGCAATTCATTAATTTTACTTTGATAGTTATTTATTTTTTCATTAATTATATCTACTTGCTTTTTATAATCATCTTTAGATAGATATTCTTCCATTACCAGTTCAAGTAATTTATCTTTTTTATTATTTAATATAATTAATTTTAATTTTAAAGTTTCAATTTCGTTATCATTTTTATTCATTTCTAAATAATTCTTACATATATTTATTATTTCATCAAAGATATTATTTTTTCTTCTAAATAATTTATTTAATATATCTTTAAATATTTCATTTAATTCATGTTCATTTATCCTAGGATTAGAACATCCTTTTAGGGAATATTTTCTATAAATTTGGCATTCCCAAACAGGATTACTTTTTCTCTTACCAGAACTCACTCTATGATATGTAAGATTATGACAACCACAATATATTTTTCCAGAATAAGTGTATCTATTTTGAAATACTTTTTTATTTTCTACTCTATTTGCGAAACTATCTTGTCGTAGCTTTAGTTTTCTATTGGCTCTTTCCCATAACTCTTCAGATACTATTGGTGGAACATTATCATTATCTTTATATATAACCCAATCAGATTCATTAAGATTTTTCTTTTTTTTAGTTTTATAATCTAATATTTTTGATTTATTTCCACAATAATATCCTTTATATTTTGGATTTTTTATAATTCTAGTAAGTATTGTTGTATCTATTCTTTTACCAGTTTTACTTTTATATCCTAAACTAAACAAGTATTTTGATACTTTAGATAATCCATCAGTAGTATTAGCATATCTATCAAATATTATCTTAATCATTTTTGCTTGATTTTCATCTATTATTAATTTTCCTTTATCTTTGGTATAACCATAGATATTAGAACATCCAAGTACAATACCGTTATCAATACTCCTTTTCATTCCAAATGTTACTCTTTCTGATAACCTTCTAACCTCATCTTGAGCGATAGAGGACATCATTGTAAGTCTTAGTTCTGAATCAGGAAGTATAGTATTTATATTGTCATTTAAAAAGTATACTCCAACTCCGTTAGATAATAATTCCTGTGTATACCTAATACTATCTAAAGTACTTCTTGAAAACCTAGATATTTCTTTTGTTAGTATTAAATCAAATTTATGTCTTTTAGCATCACGGGTCATCCTTAAAAATTCTTCGCGTTTTTTTACTTGTGTACCACTTATGCCTTCATCTATATATGAACCTATAAATTCCCAATTAGGAACTTTACTAATATAATCATTAAAGAAAGTGATTTGATTAGATAAAGAATGAAGTTGTTCATCTTTATCTGTTGATACCCTTGCATAAAAGCATACTCTTAAATTTAATTCTTGTAAGGAAACACCTTTCATAATATTATCTCTAACTGTGTATAGATCCATTTTTTCTCTCCTTAAGTTAAAATTTTATAATTATCTATATTATTTATATAATCATCATTAATTTTAAAATGTTCTAAATTTTGTTTTTTTAATAGATTATTAATACCGAAATTATATATCTTATCATCTATTATATTTTTTCTTTTTAAGTATTCAAATAATTTAATACTTATTTCTATTTCAATAATCTTTGACGGAACTTTATTTTTCATATACTTTATCCTTTCTTTTAATTTTATTTTATAAAACTAAAAAAAGAACCTAAGTACTTAAGTTCTACAAAAAAATTAAAAGTTTAAATACCAAAGGAAAAAATTAGACTAAATCATCATTTGAAATAAATTAAGTTTTCAAATAAAGATATCAAATTTTTATATTCATTTGGATAAAGACAATAATGATTATAATTATAGTTCTAATATTCTTTGATTTCTCTTACTAAATATGGAAAATCAATACTACATACATTAAATATTTCTATATCAATACTATCATCAAGTAAATCAGGATTAGTTTCATTTAAACTATTAATTTGATTTCTATCCTATAAGTTAAATATATAGATAGAAAATTTTAGTTTATTTTTCTTTATCAAATATATTAACTTTTTCTATTAATTATTTTACTTCATTATTCATATTTTTAAATATATTTCTAACACACTTCTTAATTTTTAATTTAATCCGTTTTAAGAAATTTTATTTTTTGATACTTATAATTATTAAAGATAATAATAAAATTTCTTATAGACTAAACTAAATATTCCTTGTTATTTATTAATACAAAATACTGCATAAAGTGGTACTGATTTTATATTGCTTTCAAGACCAAAGTTTTTAGAAGATATTCTAATACTATATTTTGGATTATATTTTTTAATATATTCATTTAAACTCTTACTATTAGTTCTTCTACCACTTTTTACTTCTACTGGAATAATATCTCCATCTATTTTAATTAAGAAATCTATCTCATATCTATCAAAATTATAATAATATAATTCTTTAGATTTAGGATATAACTCACAAGCTATATAATTTTCCGTAAGTACTCCTTTAAACATTTCATTTTTATCTAATAGAATTTCAGCATAATCTAAGTTAGATAATGATCTAAGCAAACCAACATCACTTAAATATAGCTTAAATTTATCTGAATTAATAAATGCTTTTAATGGAGATTCATTTTTTTCAGTTAAATCACATTTAAGTATCATGTTACTTGCAAGTAACCAATCTAAACTACTTTCATATCTTATTTTTCTTGCATCTTTATCTACGATACTATATTTAAAAGTATTATTAACTCTAGCAAGTTCTTTTGGAATAGAATTATATATTTGACTATTTTTAATTCCTTCACTATTTTCAGTATACTTATTCATATCTGCTAAATAAGAAGTAATTATTTGTTCTTGAAGTTCAAAATTAACATGAGATATATTAGATTTATTTTCTATAAAATTATTTATCATAGCAGGCATTCCGCCTAATACTAAATACTTTTTATATAAATTTAATGCTTTTTCATGAATAGGATTCATTAATGCTTCATTAGAATCATAATGAATTCTAATTTCATTAATTAATTTTTCTTCTCCTAAAGCAATTAAATATTCTTCAAAATCCATAGGATATAAATACTTAATTGTTACTTTACCAACTGGAAATGACGATTTAAATCTATTGATTTTAACTCCTAATAATGAACCTGCGCACACTATTTTATATGGTTTATCACTTTCACAAAAATATTTTAAAGAAGTTATTGCTCTTTCACTTACTTGAATTTCATCTAAGAATAGTATTGTATCCTCTGGATTTATAACTACATTTTTAATAATTTCTATTTTTTCTATTATTGTATCTGGGTCAATAGTACTTTCAAATATTTCAGCAATATTTTCTTCTTTATCTAAATTAATATAAATATAGTTATCAAAATTATTTTTACAAAACTCTTCTAATATATAAGTTTTTCCTGTTTGTCTAGCACCAACCAACATAAGTGGCATCTTATAATCATTCTTCCATTTTTTTAATTCTTCTTCTATTTTTCTATACATAGAAAATCACCTCTATATACATTTTAACACTTTTCGTACAAAAAATACATATTTTTATTGAATTTTTCGTACATTTTGTACGTTTTTTGCTTTTATTAACAAAATAAATAAAAAAGTTGCAATAAGATACAAACTTTATATGAACCTATAAATTCCCAATTAGGAACTTTACTAATATAATCATTAAAGAAAGAGCTTTGATTAGATAAAGAATGTAATTGTTCATCTTTATCTGTTGATACCCTTGCATAAAAGCATACTCATAAATTTAATTCTTGTAAGGAAACACCTTTCATAATATTATTTCTAACTGTGTATATAGATCCATTCTTTTTCTTCTTAAGTTAAGATTTTATAATTATCTATATTATTTATATAATCATCATTTTAAGTATTCAAATAATTTAATACTTATTTCTATTTCGATAATCTTTGACGGAACTTTATTTTTCATATACTTTATCCTTTCTTTTTATTTTATTTTATAAAATTAAAAAAAGAACCTAAGTACTTAAGTTCTACAAAAAATAAATAAAAGTTATTTAGATATATTCAATTTCTTGAAAAATCTAATCTTTATAATACATTTGATTTTTACTAGTTGGTTTATCAGGGTGCGTCATTTTTATTAAACCATTATCCAAAGCAGGGTTTAAATAATTATCTCTAAAAGAATCTTTTGATTTTAAGCCTAATTTATCCATTATTTCATATGCAGTCATTGTAATATTGTAATCCATTACCTCCAATAACTTTGTTACATAAGAACTAATATGTGTTATTTCTTTTTTTTAGCGCTATCAAGTAAATTATCAAGTTCTTTATCAATCATGTTTAACATAAATTCTATAAATTCATTTGAATTACCAGCATTATTACAATTATTAATGGTTTTATAATAATCATCTTGATATTTTTTAATTTGAGACTCTATAGGTACATACTCAAATATTTCTTTCCAATTAGATAGTATTATATTTTGCCATAATCCAACAGTTCTTCCATTTTTTCCATCTGAGAATGGATGGATGAATACGAACTCATAATGAAATATGGAAGATAGTATCAATGGATGATTTCTTCTTTAGATTTTTTCATCCAATCAAATAAATTATTCATTAATGATTCTACAAATTCTGGCTTTGATGCTATAAATATACAATTACCATTTTCGTCAAATACACCTTCATCACCAGTTCTAAATGTTCCAGATTCTTCTACAGTTAGAAAAGTCATAACACCATGTATTTTTAATAAATCTTTAATACTATATGGATTTACTTTTTTAATCATTCCATATGCTTTATAAGCATTCTTTATTTCTTGTATTTCTTTTTTATCGCCAAATACAAGTTTTCCATTAATAACATCTTTAACTTGACTAAATGATAATGAATTTGCTTCAATAGCCAAAGATGAATGAATAGAATGTATACGATTGTTTCTTCTTAATATTGGCATCTTATTTAAATTACTAAAGCTATCAAGTTTTCCAACCTTTTCCATAATACTACTAGTAAGTTCTAACATTTTATTTGTTATACTAAATGGTGAAATATATTTCTCCATTAAAATCACCTCTTATTTTATATAAATATTATACTATATAATTAAAAAAATATCAATCATCTTGCATATATCTTGCATGTTTTCTTGCATGCTAGAATGATTAATATTTTTACTATTAACTATTGCAAAATCAATCATTCATAATTTAAAAATATCATCTTTTATATATCTAAGTGATAAATTCTTACTATAATTATTCATATTCTCATTTCCTTTTAATAGGAAAGTTAAAACATTTTCCCTTAAAAATGTCATTTTTTTATATTTTATTTAAATTATATGTGTGTTTATAATGATATGTATTAGTATCATTTACTAGACTACTTGTTGTATTGCAGTAACACTTACTCCTTGACCAAAAGATGTAGTAGCAAGTTCTACTGGACCTACTTTATCTAATGAAAATAATATTCCTTTACTTTCTCCGTTTAAATCTATGTTTGTTTTTTCACCAAATCCAAAGGCATTTATATATTTAAATAGTTTATCTTTTCCTAATCTTCTTCCTAATTCAACAAAACCTGGATTACAAGAATTTTGTACTACTTCTAAAAACGTCTGACTACCATGTCCCCCTTTTTTCCAACATTTTATTCTAGCTCCATCTACATTTACTGATCCCCCATCATAAAAACTCTCATTTAATAAATCTACAGTTTTTTCTTCTATAGAAGATGCTAGAGTTATTATCTTGAATGTAACTGCTAATATAGATAAATATTAAATTGTATAAACAATTACTCTATATTTATTTGTTTTGAATTCTTTTAAGTAGTTAGTTTTATATATTATAGTATTTTTAATATTCCCTATATTCATATATATTTCTAATGTCAAATCTTTTCTATCATTATTATTTTTATATACTATTACTTTTTCTAAGAAAGTATTTATAAAATCTTCTAATATATCTTTATATTCTAACTTTTCTTTTACTTCATTAATCAATTTTTGAGGAGTAATACTTTTTTTATTTTTTTCTTCTTTTAATATATCTATTTTCTTTTTTATAATAGATATATCATTATTGTAATTATTATTTTTTTCTTTATATTCATTATTAGTAATAATATTATTTATAAGTAAATCTAATATTTTTTCTTTTTTTAAATTTATTTTTTTTATGTCATTTTCTATATCTGATATTACAGTGTCATATTCAATATTATTTTTACAATTAATATAATAATCTGCTAGTGTTTTTATTATATCATTTAAATTAAACAATTTCTTTAAAATATTAATAAATATATTATCTAAATCACATTCATATATAATTGGACTTTTACAAACATTTAATCTATATTTTATATAGTTACAGCAGGCCCATCTTGGTTTTAATTTATTATTTTTATTAGTCATTCTAGAATATTTACAGCCATCATTACCACAGATAATTTTACTAGTATATGGATATTTTTTTATAGAATTATGACTATTTGATTTGATTTCTGTCCTTCTTTCTTCTAGTACTTTATTTGCTTTGTTCCATAATTCTTCACTTACTATCTTAGGAATTTTATCACTTTTATATATTATTTGTTCTTCTTTACTTATGTTAATTCTTTTTTTTGTTTTGTAGTCAATTATTTCTGTGGTATGACCTCTATAATATCCTTTGTATTTAGGATTTTCTATTATTCTTTTTAGTGTATCTTTATCATATATATTTCCTTTACTATTTTTAATACCTTTATTATATAAAATAAGTGCTAATTTAGTAAATCCATATTTCCCAGTAGCATATAATTTAAATATTTCTTTTATTTTATTTGCTTCATTTGGTTCAATTACTAAAGTAGCATTATTTTTAGTATATCCTATGATATTATTTGAACCTAATACTCTTCCTTTTTTTATCGCTTCTTTATGTCCCCATTTAACTCTGGAAGATAATCTCTTTACTTCTTCTTGGGCTACACTTCCCATCATATTTAATATAAATTCAGAATTTGGATCATAAGTATTAATTCCATTAGTTTGAAAATATACTCCTACATCATTTTGCATAAGTATTTGTGTATATTTTATACTATCTGATAGATTTCTGGAAAACCTTGATACTTCTTTGGTTATTATTAAATCAAATTTATCCTCTTTAGCATCATTGATCATTTTTAAAAAATTTTTTCTTTTTACTACAGTACTACCACTTATACCTTCATCTATGTAACCATCTATATAAGTCCAATTACTATTTGATTTAATATAATCTTTAAAATATGTTATTTGATTATCTAAAGAATTTAATTGCTCTATTTCTAAAGTTGATACTCTTGCATAAAATGTTACTCTTAAATTAATATCATTTATATTTTTACCTTCTTGTAGATATTGTCTTACTTTATAGAATTTCATTTGTTTTCCTATCTATTTTTAATTGTAACATTTTATTTACTTCTTCCATATTATTTTCATTTATTATTTTATAGTCATATAACTTATTATTAATTATCTGTTCTAATTTTAATATTGATACTATATCCATACATACCTCCTCATAGAAGTATATGATTATAGTTAAAAATAATAATTATAATAATGCAAAGTAACTATAAATATTAATATGCTAGTATAAGTATGATGTATTGTAGATAAAAAAAGCACACCAAAAGGTATGCCTTAAAAATATTAATAATTTCTTTTTAATACTTTTATTCCCAATAAACCTAATAATATAAATATTATTACTTCACTGCTACCATTCTTATTTTCATAAGTTATATTATCTATTCCAGTTTGTGGTGGTAATTCTTCTACATCTCCACCCTTAGCAGGTATTATTATATTATTAATTATTGTATAACCATCATAAGAAGTTTCATATCCTGGAACACTTACTTCTTCTATAGTATAGTTTATTAATACACCATTCTTATACTTATCAAGATTTGTTAAAATATAAGTCCAATTGTTTTCAGAAGATAATGTTATAGTAGTATAATATTCACCACTAGCATATATAATTACTTCTATACTATCTGGTCTTTCTTCACTATTAGAATCATTCCATATTTTCTTTATTATAATATCATCTATTTTTTCCTTTTCGTGATTATTCTTTATATCTGTAGTAATAGAATTATTATCTTCATCATATTCTCCATAATCAATACTTGGAGTATATCCTTTTAATTCATCTTCTATTATTGTATATTCAATAACTTTACCATCAGCATATCTTGGAAGATTTTCAAAAGTATAAGTCCAATCATTTTCTTTTGATATAACTACTTTTTGAATTATTTCTCCATTAGCAAGTAGAGAAACATTAATACTATCAGGTCTTATTCCATCATTATCTTCATCATCTAACCATTCTTTATTTATTGTATAAGTTAATGTTTCTGGCTTATGATAATTAGTTATGTTATAGCTACCTTCTTCAATTATAGTAGTATATCCTTCTACTGATACTTCTTCTAATGTATATTTAATTTCTTCTTTATCTTGATATTTATCTTTAGTGAATGTATAAGTCCAATTACCATCACTATCTGCTGATACTTCTTTAGTTTCTACTACAACTCCATTAGCAAGTAGATTTATCGTAATTGTAGTTGGTCTTTTTCCATCTTGATTATCATTATCATCCCAAGTTTTTTCTCCTGAAATAATAACTTGTTCTTTTTCATGAGTATTAGTAATAGTGAATGTCTTTTCACTTTCTTCTATATTAGTAATATATCCTTCTATTAATGTTTCTTCTAATGTATAAGATATAATACTTCCATTATTATATTCTGGTAATTTATCAAAAGTATAAGTCCAATTTTCTTCTTCTTTAATAATTGCTGTAGCACTATATACTTCATTATTTCCTACTTTACCAATTAATTTTACTTCTATTTGGTTTGGTCTTATTCCGTCATTATTGTTTGAATCATTCCATACTTTATTTACAGTAATTGATTTTTCACTAGGATTATGAGTGTTTTCGATGATGTTACCTTTATAAGATACCTCATATCCTTCTACTGCTTCTTCAGAAAAAGTATATTTAATTTCTTTTCCATTATTATATTTTGGTAATTTAGTAAATGTATGCAACCATTTTCCTTCGCTGTCAGCAGTTATTGTTACTGTATCTATTTTTTCACCATCCGCTAATAAGTTTACAGTAATTTCTGTAGGTCTAATTCCGTCTTGGTTATTACCATCTAACCACACTTTCTCTACTGGTAAATCAATTACTTCTGGAGTATGAATATTTGTAATCTTATATCCATCTACATTTTTTGTATAACCTGCTGGTACTTTAGTTTCATCTATTGTATAAGTAATTTCTTTTCCATCAGAATATTTGGCTAAATTATTCCATGTATAAGTTAATTCATCAGGGCTTAATGTTTTTTCATTTGTATATACAGTTTTAATATTGCCATCTACAATAATTGTTCCAGTTAAAGTTACTGTATATTCATCTCTTAAACCATCTTGATTATCATTATCATCCCATATTTTTTCGAAACTTACGCTAGTTGTTTTAGGTGTATAAGCATTTTTGATTGTTATACCATATAAATCAATAGTTGTTGTAGTTAAAGTTCCATTTATATTAGTTGTCTGTTTAGTTTGCTCTTTATCTTTTTGAGTAATAGTAGTTTTATAGTCTTCTGTTACATCTTTTCCGTCTACCATTACTTTAGTTTCTTCTATTGTAAATTTATCTAAAATATAATTTCCAGTTTTTGATGTTGTAGAAACTTTTGTAAATATATGTTTCCAATTATTGTTTTGATTTAATGTAACTGTATAATCATTGCTTAAATCAAATGTTTCACCACTAGAAGTAACACCTACCAATTTTAAAGTTACTTCTGCATTATTAGGAATAGTTCCTTCCCATGTTTTTTCTACATTAACATTTACTTCTTGATTTATTAGAATAGTTGCAATACTTAAAATTAAGTCTATTCCTCTTTGATCTGGACAAGTTATATTTGATATTTCAAATACTTTAAGACCAGATATATCATAATAGCTTACTCCATTATAAGTAATTCCTTTAGCACCTGAATATGATAGTCTTTCTGGATTTTGAACACTGCTTGTTCTAATGTATGTATTAGCAGGATATACTGTATTCTTATCTAGTTTTACAGTATACCAAGTTCCATCAATTTGAATTTGGAATTCTACCACTAGATTAGCAGTATTTAAATTTAAATTATGATCTGTTTGCCATTCACTACCTGCATTTCTAACTGGAGCTGTAGTCCAATAATTACCTCCATCTACTGAATATTGTATTTGGTTGTTTCTTCCTGATACTGAACGTATTGCACTTACTTTTGCATCACTACCAATAACTTCTCCACCTTGACCTAATGGCTTTGTATAAGTTGTTGCAGATTGTGGTTCTACATCAAAGTGAGTTACTGTAGTAGGTAAATTATAACCATTACCTGCTAAAAAGTTACCACTAGTAATTTTGCTAAAAAAATTAGTACCACTAACACTAGTATTATTTCTTGTAACTATACCTAAAATAGCTATAAACATTACTACTAGTAATAACGATACTTTTTTTCTTGCCTTATTATTCATCCTTATTCTCCTCCCTATTATTTGACGTACTTTCTTTGAAAGTGTGTACTATTCTAAAGGCATAACCATTAAAAGTCAATCAAATAAATATATAGTTAACAAAATTTTTAAAAACTAGATACTTTTCTTTAAGAATTTTTAATTTTCTTATAATTTATTGTATTTAATTTTTAAATTTCTATTAATATATTAGGTAATATTTGGGATTTTATACATATAATTGATTAGAAAATTAAATATCTATTTTGGAGGTTACAACATTAAACGTACTACCAGGTTCATAACTAGCCCAAATAGCTAAATTTCTATTAATTTCTTCTTCGGTATAATCTTGATAATTATTAGGATCAAATCCGGGACGAGAAGCCATTGCTAAAATTTCTCCTGAATTTGGATCCATTGCTATAGCCCAAGCACCATCAGCATTATACTTTTCTATTGCATTATCTAATTCTCTTTCTACAGAGCTTTGAATATCGTAATTTACTGTTAATTCAATATTCATTCCATTAGTAGGTTCGACATAATTTTCTTTTAATGATAAATTATTACCTTTAGCATCGCTATAATATTGGATAGAGCCGTATGCTCCTGTTAATGATTCATCATATTGTAATTCTAATCCTGATAAGCCTTGATTATCTATTCCTACATAACCTAATGTATGGCATAATAATTTATTAAATGGATATACTCTTTTTGATTCTTTAACTAGATATACCCCCTTATAGTGATAAGCATCTATTTTATCTGCTTGATCGTAAGATAATCTTCTTCCTTCAGGATGAACTCTTTCTATTGAAGACTTTTTATTGAGATGCTCTAATATTACAGATTTATCACAATTTAATATTTCTGATATATTAGTAGCTATTTCTTCTATTTTATTTTTTTCTATTTGATTTGGTATAAATACTAATGATACTGTTGTAAGATTATCTGCTACTACTGTTCCATCTGAAGTCGTTATTTTTCCTCTATCTGCTTCTATTGGCAAATTTCTACTCCATAAGTTATTGGCAAGTGTATTTAATTTTTTATAGTCTATTACTTGAATATAAAATACTTTTGATATTATTAATATAAAACAAAAAATTATTATACATAATACTGTATTTATTCTTTTATGAATATACTTAGAAAACATTTTATCACCCTATTAAAATTTATTATTTATAATTAGGTTTTAGAAATATAAATTGACATTTTATATTTTGTTATTTATAATATTTTCCTGAAAGGAATGAACTATTATGAAAACCGAACCATTAAAAGAGAATAAACCAATTACTATTATCGAAGGATTTTCTAAGAAAAGAATAGAATTTAATACTTTAATTTTTACCGACGGTAAAATCAGAAAAAAAGACAAGCCTGAAATAATATCAAAATTAAGAGGATATTATGGAATTTATAATGTAGAAAGTATTATAAAACAAAATACTTATTATAAAGATTTTACTTATTTAGTGAAGATTATTGTAAAAGGTAATGGAAAACATTTTAAAAATGATGATATAATTAAAACCTATAAATATATACATACCCCAGAAGATAAAAAAGCAATGCAAAAAATTAAAATCATATTAGATGAATTAAATTCTAAAAGTAGTATAAATCATAGTAATAAAGTAAGAAAAAAGAGACCTAATCACAACTAGATCTCTTTTACTTCAAATATTTATCTAATACTCTATCTAATTCTAACTTATCTATTGGTTTAGCTAAATAGTCATCTAATCCATAACTTAAATATTTTTCTT
>ERZ808240.3676-NODE-3676-length-14597-cov-3.441892_pt1 | contig 14597 bp, 16 predicted proteins | sample MGYA00521084_ERZ808240 | MGnify/ENA primary metagenome ERZ808240 (study PRJEB31516, sample SAMN03275571) | gut metagenome | biome: mammalia-associated habitat; material: feces | host: Papio cynocephalus | place: Kenya | collected 2012-08-06 ... | reverse complement strand
TTCCGTCGTTCGCGTGTTGTTATTTTCTGTATCTTTATTATACCACAGCCGCCGCGTGTCCGCCATTAGAAACATTAGACAATCTTTTTCTCGAGAATTTGACGCGCAAAAGAGCGCACGCGGGAACAGCCGATTCCCTGTGCGCTCATATGTTTTCAGCTTTTGTTCTCATTTCTGAAACTCTGCCGTTCCATTTTCCACATGGAGCACAGAAGTCGCAAACGTCTGAATTTCCTCTGCGCTGTGTGAAGCAAACAGCAGCGTCTTGCTCGGATCATTTATGTATTCCTGAAAGATGCTGTGTGCGATGTCGATGCCATCTCGATCCAAAGCATTGAGCGGCTCATCCATAATCAAAATGTCCGGTTGTTCCATCACAGCCTGCGCAATACGCAAGCGCTGAATCATACCCTGTGAATACGTGCGAACCTTTTTGTCCTTTGCTTCTGTGAGCTTTACACGATCCAAAATCTGCAAGATCTGTTCTTTTCCAATCTTGCGATTGATTTCCGCCAGCATCATCAGATTTTCATAGCCTGTTGCGCTGTTCATAAACTGTGGGGCATTGATAAATACACCCGCATTTTGGATGAAATCAACATCTTTTCCAATCACATTCCCATCCACAGTAATTGTTCCGCTGTCAGGGCGAGAAAATCCCGTGATGAGTTTTAACAGCACACTTTTGCCGCTGCCATTATAGCCTGTGACGGCAACCGATGCGCCCGTTGGAATTTCCAAACTCAAATCGCGAAAAATCACGTTATTCTTATACGCCTTCGCTACATGTTCTAGCCGAATCATATACTTTCCTCCTTTATATTTTCAACGGACGCCGTGTTCCATAGATGAGAAGCGCAGTCTGCACAACAACAAACACAAGGATAGCTATCAATTGCTGCGGCCAACTGCCAATCGCCAGCATGGCCGACTGCTGCTGCAACAGGTCAATCGAAAACAAAACCACCGTGACAACAACGAGAATCCCGATGATACCGGCGCGGGAAATGGCCTGCGAGAACACTTCTGCAAACACAATCAGCATCCCTAAAAAGGCAAACAGCTTGACCCACAGCAGGATATACACGACGGGAAAGCGATCATACGGCACAAATTTTACCGCTCCCAATCCGTGCCTAGCTGTACCTACTGCATTAGTGACAAAGACGCAAATCATCGGCACAGCGGATGCAAACGCAACATATTTGCCATTTCGCCGCATGGTATGCTTCCAATAACTGCGCTCTGAGCCAAACCGCAAAATCGAAAGCGTGCGAAATCCTTCCGGATAGGCATAACAATTGCTATATACAAAGATACCGGCAAGAATCAGTATCGCAAGATAGCAGTAGGAAAACGAATTCCATTGACTGCCGTATCCACAGGCGTACATCTGTGCCGGATTGCTCAAAACAAGCGCATAGGCATCGTGTACACTGTATGCGGATTGACGCAGCATAGGGGATTGGGCAACTTGACTGGCAGACAAGATACTAATCAGCGTGATTACCAACGCATATATTTTTTTGCTCATGTCTTTTCCTCCGAAAGATACTCTTTCTTCGGTCTGCGGCACAGGTATGCCAGTCCGGCAAAGCACAGGGCATACGTCAGCACGACGCGTATCCATCCGCCCTCTGGCAGTCCGTCATAGACCGGAAACGAAAACGGACTAATCTGCTGGATCCATGTGCCCTGCTGGACGCCGCTGGCAACGAAAAACAACATCGGAATTGCCTGTGTCACAATATAATGCTTCGCAAAAACAGCTTTGGTCTGATACAGGCAAAGCATCGCTGTGCACAACAGCATATGTACGATATATACCACAAACGGCACCAAATAAAATTGTCCCGTGATAAAATACCGCTCTGCCAGTCCTGTCAGCAAGGCCGTTCGTTCCACCACAAACAGCAAGGCGGAAGCCATCGCCCAAAACACCGTGCTGAATGCCATCAAACGGCAAAATGTCCGCTTGCGATATGCCCTCCATGTCGGATAGCGTGTCAGCTGAATCGGTGTGCGCAGCTGAACCAAATTCTGTGCCGCCATCATTACGACAAACGAAAATGCAACAAAACCATAGGTCTGAAATGCATTGACCAGCATTGTGTCGTTGCCGGACGCCGTCCATTGCGGCTTTGGTGTCTCCACACGCTGTTGTACCGTTGTTATCACGGCATCGGGAAGCGGCTTGAGTTCTTGATCTGCTTGAATCACACCGAGTACGACAAGTACAGCCAGCAACAGCAGCAATTGCTTCCATTGTGTTTTCCAACGCATACGCTTCCCTCCTCTCAGTCACGCTCTGCGCCTGCGCATCCCGTACCAAATCATCACAACGGACGGAAGGATAACTATCGCCATAGCTCCAACAACGCCCCAGATGCCGTGCGTGGTATGCCCATATCCCCAATACTCCGGCGAACTCGGCCACAATAAATTTTCCGGAGAAAACAGCGGCAGCGGCCATTTATCGTCGGACACTCCCTGTGAGAACAGCGAGGTGGCAACCAGATTGTAAATCGTAGGCACCAATAAGTAAATATATACTTTATTGATTAGATAAGAAATTGCTATCGTCAAAAGAGCAAACAATATCGGAAGCAGAAAATATCTAAAAACGCCTAATACCAGCACATATAGATATGGATGTACTGCCGCATTGAGATTCCAGCCCCAGTCATTCATAAATACATTCAAGCAATTGTTCGCATCGTATGTACTGGTACACCAAATACGCATCGCCAACATCGTTACCAAATATGCACAGAACACAGTGCATCCAGCAAGGACTGTAGCTCGTATAACCCATAGCTGTTCGGTCTTACCAGGATGCTTCATGCGCGGCATGGCAAATGGTAAAAAGTGATCTCGCATCTGAATAAACGGGAGTACTGCCACAGATGACAGTATCGGTATCAGAGGTCTTCCATATGAAACATACCATTCCATGGCGTCTACAAATGAAATTTTCAGCCGCATGTATGCAACAACCCATGGATCTTCTCCTAAAACAGCGTTGTTTACTCCGTCGATATGTCTCCAAAATTTTGGAAGCATTCCCGTATCAAATCCTAGAAATAAAAAACTGATAATAGGCAATGCAATGATAACGCTCAGCGTGTATACATTAAAAATCTGTTTCTTCTGATATTTTTTCATTTTATCACCTTTTAAAAAATGCTCGTGCCAAGCACGAGCATTTCATGTTTCACGGATTCCAAGAGCCGCTATTATATATTCCTCGTGTGCTATCTTTAGCCAATCTTCCCTTCAAGGAATAGCTTTTGCCACTCACTACATCAGCAGTAATACTCCGGCTTCCTCCCTTAAGTGTAAGAGCAACACTTTCAATAAAATCGCCACCAGATGTATAGATTGCAACCTTGCATCCCCTCGCTTGTCCCTCAGAACCCGACCAAGATGCAGTTGCATAACCCTTCGATGTCTTCGTTTTTACTCCAGCAACAGAAGTCCACTTGTTATCGCCCAAATAGCCAGACCAGCTATATGCAAATGCCTGTGAACCGACCGCAGTCATCATTGCTCCTGCCAACAAAAAGGCGCCAATTCTTTTCTTTAATTTCATAGGAATTCTCCTTTCTATGAAACCGGAAGGTGGATTAACGTCTACGCCATGTCTGCTTCATTGGACTCCACTCCATTCTTTATACGAGAAGGTGTTTGTTTGTTTTGTATAGTATAGCACAGGATATTCCTAAATTCAATTGTAAATGTTACACAAGATATATCCCATTATTTTGTTAACGCTGCTTAATTCCCATAACTTACCAAAAAGTCTCTTGTTATCTGCTAGGAACCGCTCATAGTATGCACTTTTGCAAACAGCCCGCCTGCCGCGAGGGCAACGACCGGCAGGAACAAAATCTGATACCATTGCTGTGCCATTCCAAATGCTTGATTGCTGCCTGCGCATAAAATGCAAATCGCACCGGCCAATATGACACCGAGCCACACAGCGCGTGATTTTCTGCATGTGCTTCCCGCCTGCGCACATTCAGCAAAAAACGATAAAATCAAGGCCGCGCGCGCCACAGTGCACACGAGCAGACTGCCGGAAATCAGGACTTCTCCGCGCTGAAACGCCTCGCCAAACGACAGCACACTTGCCGCTGTATAGGACGGATACAGCACCCCGCGTGCGCCCGCCTCCCCGAGCAGACAGATATTGCGCACATACAGCACACTGAGCAACACACCCGCCAGTACACAAGCGCGCAGCAAACCGTTGCGAATGCGTGTTCCCTGTCCGCCGAGCACAGCCGCCGCATAAAAGACCTCGCCAAACGGCACAGACAGCAGCAAATACACGCGTTTGGGTAAATCCTTCACGCCGTCCGACAATACTGGACGCAGTTCATAAACATGCAGCTGTTTCCAGCTGAGCACCAACGAGACGAGCAGTGCCAGCACAACCAGCCACACCATGGGCTGCATCCACAAAACCAATGGCTGCACGCCTCGATGCGCCGCTGCTGCCGCACACACGAGCAGCGCCGCCGTCAGCAGCCACACCGGCCAAATCCCGCCGGATACCGTCCGCAGAAAAATCACGCCGCTGAGTACCGTCATGCACAGCGACCACAGGGAAATCGCCGCCAGCACCCACACATACAGCGTGCCGCCCCTCGCGCCAAACGCCGCGCGCGGCAGCTGAAACCAATCGCCCTGCGGCATCCGTTCACAGGCCAAACAGCACAGCGCGGCAACCGGCAGGCTGCACAATCCGGCCAGCAAAAGAGCAATCCAGCCATCTCGCCCGTCCTGTGCCGTCATGGTCAGCGACCAGCCGCTGAGCACAACGAGAAGCAGGCATGTCACCTGTCGGCTGCTGATGGGTTTCATTGATTTCCTCCTTCTGTACTCTGCGCGGCAGTCATCGTCACAGACACGTTGACAGGCACCGTGCGCCATGCTTGTCCGCTCAGTCGTCCGATGCCCAGCACATCACAATCAGCTTGCTTGAGCCGCTCGATCACGTGTGTGCACTGCTCCTGCGCGACCCGTGCCGCGCGCTGGAGCTGATTTTCCCTGTCGCAGGCAGCTTCCGCGCGAAGCCAAATTTCCCACGCATCCTGCCCCTGCGTGAGCTGCACGCGCAGCTTCCGAAGCGCAATCGGCTCCCCGTCGTCATACAGCACCGCCTGCTCTCCGCTGTGAAGCAGCAGAGCCAACACGGCGGTCTGTTCCTGATTCAGCCATCCCGTGCACGTCTCGCCGGAAAACAGCGCGCATCCGTCCAGCTGCGCCTGCTCTCCTCGGATGGAAACCGCCGGAAGCACCGGATCTATCCCCTGTGTTTCCAGCGCATTGTACACGCGATACAGCGGCATATCCGGCATTTGCGACTGCTGGACAGCATAAGACAGGCTGTCTCCCACAGAAAAGCCGATCGGCTCCCCGCTGATGGATGCACAGGAAAAAATCTCGTCCGCCCGCGCGTCCCGCACCACACACAGCCGCACAGAAGGACGCACGGCACTGTCCGCGTGCAGCTGTCGCACACAGGAACGAATGCCGGTTTCCAGCACAGTATCATCAAAAAACAGCACGCGCGCATGGCTCCAATACAATTGAGTATCCAAGCCTGTCCCCGTGTTGTCTATCGCCTGTTCCATCGTCTGTGCACTGCCGGATACCTGTTTGGATGCCGGTACGGCACTGTCCGCATCGGGCACCGCAAGCTCTGCCGTCAGCTGATACCGCTGCCCGCTTTTCGACACAGCCCCTGCGGTCACGGCAGACAAATCTCCCGCGTCCTTCCAGCTGCATCCAGACAGCAGAAAGCACAGCAGCAACGCCGCGCCCACGCGTCTCATCGGCGCACCCCGCGCCAACCGGCAAGAAATCGGCGTGTCGGCTTCATCGCAAACCACGGGAATCGGAGCAGCACATCGCGCTGGCTGTGTTTTTCCGCCGCCAGCACATTGGTCAGATACGGCACCCCAAACGATGTGAGACGGCATACATGTGCTACAATGAGGCACGTGCCAAACAACACGCCATACAGTCCCAAAATCGCCGCACACACCAGCAGAAAAAAGCGTAACAGCAGGGTTGCTGTGCGCAGCTTGGGCACGATGAGTGCCGTGACACCGGAAAACGCAATGATAATGACCATGGGCGCAGAGACAAACCGCGCATCCACTGCAGCCTGTCCGAGCACCAATCCACCGACAATCGAAAGTGCTTGTCCAATCGTATCCGGTGTGCGCGTACCGGCCTCTTTTAATATTTCAAACACCGCCAGCGTACCGACCGCTTCGGTAAATGTCGTAAACGGCACGCCTTGCCGCGCGGCAGAAATAGAAAACAGCAGGCGCGTCGGCAGCATTTCCTGCTGCCATGTGAGCAGTGCAACATATACCGCCGGAAGCGTCAGCGTCAGCACAAAGCCCAACACGCGCAGCCAGCGCGTCAAATTGGTATACAAAAACGAGATATAGTAATCGTCGTTTGCCTGAAAGGTCTCCTGCAAGATGTGCGGCACGGTCAGCACGACCGGCGTGCCGTCCACGACAATCGCAATGCGTCCCTCCAGCAGCTTTGCCGCGACAATATCCGGCCGTTCGGTAAATCCCGTCGTCGGAAACGGGGAAAACCGGTCATCCCGAATGATTTCACTGAGATAATTGGCGTCTAAAACGGAATCCAGCGGAATGTTCTGCAACCGTTTTTTGACCTCTGCCAGCACGGTCTGATCCGCAATGCCGTCAATATAACACACGCTGACCGTGGTATGCGTCACAGAGCCGATGTCAGAAAACTCAAAACACAGATTGGGCGTGCGCAGGCGGCGGCGAATAAGCGCCAGATTGCCCATAAACGCCTCGGTAAATCCCTCTCGCGGGCCGCGCAGCACCTTTTCATTGTCCGGTTCATCCGGCCCGCGTTTGGCAAAGCCTTTGGTGTTGACAACCGCCGGTCTGCTGTCTCCATCCACTAGGACAATCGTGTCGCCGTATAAAAACGCCGCCAGCAGCTTGTCCGGTTCCGGATCAAACGGACAGTCATCAATGTGCAGCACCTCACGAATGACATCCGGCATCGGCAGCGGCGCGCCCGTCCACAGGCTCACCGGTTTGACCAAGCTGTCATTGATTGCCTGGCTGTTTACCATGCCGTCAAAAAAGAACAGCGCCATGCGCAGAGCAGGCTGTCCCCTGCCCTGCACCTCACGACAGATAAACGTATTGTCGTGCACAAACAGCTGCTTCATCCTCGCAATATTTTCATCTAAATCGGTTGTGAAGGATAGATTCAATGCAAATACTTCCTTTCCGCTCACGGCTGTAGCTCCTCCGCCAGCTTTTTTCCAAACGCACGAATGGCAACCTCCGCTTCCTCTATGGTATTTCCACTCGTTCCGCACTCCAAAATCATGCTGCCGGTCGTCGCCTGTTCATTAAACCGCTGTTTGCGCAGATTGATCGGACGCATGAGCGTCGGATAGTCTGCCAAAATCCGTTTTTGCAGGTTGACAGCAAAATTCAAATTGCTCTTCCAATGCGGATGTGTCTTGCCACCGGCATTGGTGCCCATGACAAACATGAGCTGCGCGCAGGTCTGTCCGTCAATCTCCGACACCACTTTATATTCCATCCCCGATGCGGTAATCATAGAATCCCGATGCAAATCAATAATCACTTGCAGCGACGGCGTTTTCTTTTGCTGTGCCTCTATGATTTCCATCGCGCGGCTATACGACTTGTTATAGCTCGGTGAATCAATGATTTCCCGACAATGCACAACGCCAATGCCCTGTTCCTGCAAGACCTGCGTCAGCACATCGCCAATGTATACGACATTGTGCGCCGGATCCTCCGATCTGCCGCCATGCTGATCGACATAGGCTTCGCTCGCATGGGTATGCAAAATCATCACAGTCGGTTGGTCTGCGGACGCCTGTTTCGTGATTTTGAGCGGCGACGCCAGCATCTCTCCCAAATCATAGGATAAACCGGAATCATTGGAAATATACACGCCGTCCTGTCCGGGATAGCCGCCTTTTTGTCCTGTGATCGTCAGCTGTTTGACTGCCGCGCCATCGGCGGTCTGTGTCGGTGCATTTGGGGTATTTACCGCCTTCTGCCCATTTTCCCGCAGCGCAAACAGACTTTCAGAGACCAATGTCTCGCTGGCATCGGTATCGCAGCTTTCGCCGTCCGTCATGCTTTCCGGCAGAGCCTGTGCCGCGACAATTTCCGATACGCTCACGGTCTGCGGCGTGTGTTCGGATACCGATTCCCAGCCCGGCGCGCCGATTTCCGATGACAGCGCAGCCTGTACAAAGTCTGTATTGCCCGCAAGGGTCTGCATCCATTGCTCCAGCTTTTCCCCGCCGCCCAGCCGATCCGCCGCCAGCAGACCACCGGCCATGATGAGGCAGGGAATGCTCCACATGGGTATCCATGACTTGTTTCGTTTCATGTGTCTCCCTGCCTTTCCCGCCGTGTCCTGTACAAAATTCTATTCGTACCGGCGGGAAGATATGCCGCGTTTAAGACAGAAACAAATCCATGTCCTCGATGTCCAGCGAAGGATGCAAAAACAAATTGATGCCGTAGCCGATCACCCGCGCTGCATCTGCCGTCTGCTGGTCAACATCTCGTGTCGTGACCAAAACCGGCGTATTTAAGTCCTCCAATGCTTCGCACTGCGCGCCGGACTGCTGGGCAATATCCGCCGCCAGCGTCGCGCCATCCACCACCGTCGGCACACCCAAAGCGATGACCGGAACCCCCAGTGACTCCTGTGTCAAGGCGGTTCGCGCATTTCCGACGCCGGAGCCCGGCACAATACCGGTATCCGTGATTTGAATCGTGCACATCAGACGACTGAGCCGCCGCGCCGCCAACGCATCGACAGCGAGAATCAGCTCCGGACGAATGCGGTCGATGACTCCCAGCACAATCTCTCCAGTTTCCACGCCAGTCGTGCCCAAAACACCCGGCGCCAGCACTGCCACGGGACGAAACGCGCGAAACTGCTCCGGCGAGCGCTCGACCAAATGCCGTGTCGCCAAGACATTCTGACAGCACAGCGGCCCGACGGCGTCCGGCGTCACCGCGCGATTGCCCAGACCGATGACAAGAACCGGCGCGCGCGGGTCCTGATTGCTCGGTGCCAGCTGCCGCAGGATCTGCGCCACGGCGCGGCAGGCGCGCGGAAAGGCATCCGCTTCTCTGCGCAGCACATCCTGCATGGACAGCGTCACATATTGTCCCGGCGGTCTGCCAAATGTTGTATCGGTTTTCGCCACGGAAACCGTGTGCAGATCAAAGCCTTCTATCGTCTGTGTCTGCTGGGAAACGCGCTTTCCCTCTGCCAATTCCAGCGCAAGATCGGTTCGTACTGCCATGTTTTCTCTCTCCCTTCCCCGTCCAGTGTGCGTATGATCGTCGCATTCTATGCGGAGAAACAAGGAAAATATCGCTTTGCTCCCGAATTTCTCTGTACGATTTATCCAATCCGCGAGGTGTCTGACGTATTTTTTGGGGAATTTCCTATGAAAAACACAATTGGCTCTTGATTTTTCGTTCATCTCGTGATAGAATTTCAATTACTGACTAATAGATTAAATGGAGTAAGGAGGTGGACACCAATGCCGAATATCAAGTCTGCCAAGAAGCGCGTACTCGTTACCAAGGTAAAGGATGCTCGCAATCAGGCTGCTCGTTCCGAGCTGAAGACCGTTCTGAAGAAGTTTGACGCTGCAGTTGCATCTGAGGATAAGGCTGTTGCAGAGTCTGCATATAAGACCGCAGTTAAGGCCCTCGACAAGGCTGCTGCAAAGAATCTGATTCACAAGAACAAGGCTGCTAACAAGAAGAGCGCTCTGACCCTCAAGCTGAACGCTTCCAAGTAAGCCCTTGCTTTGATTTAATTGGAAATGAAAACGCATCCGGTTGGATGCGTTTTTTGTTTTGCCTATTTTTGATTTTACTTGTCATATTCGCCTTCTATTGTGTGTCTAACTAATAGAAAATCATCGTTATAGGAGGTGAATATCTTGCAGGACGAACTTCTCGCCCGATGGATGCAAGAATACGGTGACTCGATTCTTCGCATGTGCTTTCTGTATCTCAAGGATTATCACCTAGCGGAGGATGCCGCACAGGAAACCTTTCTCAAAGCTGCGCGATCCTACGGCACCTTTGAACATGCTTCCTCAGAGAAAACTTGGTTAACCCGCATTGCCATCAATTGCTGCAAAAACATCATGCGCACGCGCTGGTTTCGTACACCGCCTGTTTCTCTAACAGAAGCCGCTTCAGAATCCGTCAACCCATTTGATACTCTTTTGCAGCAGAATAGTCTGGCAAGTGCCATTGCCTCTCTTCCGAGAGCAGATCGAGAACTCATTCTGATGTACTATTATCAGGATTTATCTACGAAAGAAATTGCAGAAATCATCCATAAAACCGTGAATACAACGGCGCAGCGAATCCATCGGGCAAAGGTCAAGTTAAAAAAAATCTTGCAAGAGGTGGACTATGAAGAAGCATGATGCCATACAAAAGCAACTCAACGACGAGTTAGATGCCATACGTTTTACACCGGATCTGTGCAACCGCGTACAGCAACGTGCAAAACCACAAAAACCATATTCTCTTCTTTTCCGCCGCAAGCGTTTGCTTGCTTTCCTTCTTGCAGGTATTCTGTGTATCGGAACCGTCTTTGCCAGCACAGCCTTTATTCTAAATCGTGGACACGTCAATCACCAAGAATTGCCAGAACTCAATCCCATGTATCAAGTCCACGTCAATCCTGTCGAACATCCTGCTGGATTTGAGGAATTTCACGCCGGTTCGTATCGAAAGCTCATGCAGGAGCTTGGAATTTCTCTGCTGGATTCTCCACTCTCTGAAGATTCCGATTTTATGCGTATTTGTGATGAAACGGACAACAAAACAGAGCATTGGATCACCATAGACAACTATATCTTAGGTGACACCAGCGATCTCGTATATGACCAAGAGTTTCATGAATATCGATATTCCCATGGAAAACAATACTATTCTCCTGTTTCTCTGGAAGTCGTCATCAGCTGCGGCGGCGATTCTCTTCCCTCTGAACGAGATTATCTCGGATACTATGAATTAGAGGAAACCTATACCTGTGCCCAAGGCTACACCGTAAATATCGTCAAGGAAACCTCGGATACAATACCCAGTGATCCAAACTTTCAGGACAGAAGATATGCGATATTCGTCGCTCACGGTATTCGGTATACCCTGAGCGGACAGGTTTCCAATCAGACCATGAAACAGATCGTTGACAGTATGCAGTAAAAAGAGAGGGTTGTGCCATTCTCTCCGAAAAAATAACAAGCCGGAAGCTCTCGCTTCCGGCTTATCTATTTTACCCAGCAGGTATTGTTTACTTGGTGATGTCGATGACCTGATCGCGGCCAGGGCCTACGCCCAGCAGCTTAACCGGACAACCAACGATCTTCTCCAGCTCCTTGATGTAGCTCTGTACCTTCTCCGGCAGCTCATCAAAGGTCTTGCAGCCGGTGATGTCCTCGGTGAATCCGTCGAACTCCTCATAAATCGGCTTGCAGTCTTCCAGATCTGCGAAGTTTGCCGGGAACTCTTCGATGCGCTGACCCTTGTAGTCATAGGCTACGCAGACCTTCAGCTTCGGCAGACCACACAGCGGGTCAATCTTATTGATAACCATCTCGGTCAGACCGTTTACGCGAACGGCATAGCGTGCGATAACCGCATCGAACCAGCCGGTACGACGCGGACGGCCGGTAACGGTACCGAACTCATGACCTGCATTACGGATGTAATCGCCGGTCTCATCAAACAGCTCGGTCGGGAACGGACCCTTGCCGACACGAGTGGTGTAGCTCTTGCAAATACCAACGATTTCGTCGATAGCAGTCGGGCCAACGCCGGAACCGATGCAGCAGCCGCCGGACACCGGATGAGAAGACGTAACATACGGGTAGGTACCCATATCCAGATCGAGCAGCGTGCCCTGTGCGCCTTCAAACAGAACTTCCTTGCCGTCCTTGATTGCCTGATAGGTGATCACAGAGGTATCCTTGACATGGCTTCTCAGACGATCTGCGTACTCCTTGTACTCCTCGAGAACTGCCTTGATGTCAATCGGCTCGCCGCCGTATACACCAACGATAACCTTGTTCTTGCGCTCGCAAGCCTCGGTCATTGCTGCCTCAAAGCGCTCCGGATCCACGAAGTCATGCATACGAACGCCGATGCGCTCAGCCTTGTCCATATAGGTCGGGCCAATGCCCTTCTTGGTGGTACCGATGTCATCGCCGCCGCGTGCCTTCTCGCTCAGTGCATCCAGTTCCAGATGCCACGGGAGAATGCAGTGTGCACGTGCGTCAATGTACAGCTTATCGGTAGAAATGCCGCGTGCATTCAGACCATCCATCTCGCCGAGAATGGACTTCGGGTTGACAACAACGCCCGGTCCGATGATATTTACACAATCCGGATACAGAATACCGGACGGAATCAGCTGTAATTTATAGGATTCGTCGCCAACAACTACGGTATGACCTGCGTTGTTGCCGCCCTGAGAACGGACGACCACATCGGCCTGCGAAGCAAAGATGTCAATGTACTTGCCCTTTCCTTCGTCGCCCCACTGTGCGCCCAAAACAATTTTGCCTGGCATATAAATTGCCCCTTTCCTGATTTTGAGGGTCGAGCAATTACCCCCGAAACAAACTTATATGGACATTATACCATCTTTTGTGCGTTCGTACAACCATCCTTTTGCACTTTTTCGTTTTAGCACGGCAAAGTATTTTTGTGCAGACGGTCAAGCAAGCGCAGCGAAATGTGCTTGTTTCCTTTCGCGCACAGGAGTATAATAGGTTCTCAGGCGGACGCGCCCCGTGTGTTTCTCCGTCAATCTTTATCTCCGGAGGAATTCATGTCAGCTGTACTTTTCAAAGCACTCGCGTTTTTTCTCATGATCGCGCTGGGCTATCTGATGAAAACCAAACACATCTTAGAGCAGGAAGACAGCCAGGTTTTGATGAAAATCATCATCAATATCACGATGCCTGCCGCACTTATTGCCGGTTTTCGCACGTTTTCCATTGATATTTCCTTGCTCTTTGCCCTGCTGCTCGGCTTTTGTATGAATGGTGTGCTGCTGCTTGCCGGTTCTCTCGCGTCTGTCCGCAAAGACGGCAAGCTGCGCGCCCTGTATATTCTCAATACGCCATGTCAGAACGTCGGCAACTTTGTTCTGCCGTTCGTGCTGAGCTTTCTGCCGTCCTCTGTGGTTCCGGCTCTGTGCATGTATGATGCCGGAAACAATCCGTATGGCGCAGGTCTCGCGTATTCTGTCGCATCCTCTGCCAGCGGCGGCGACGGCAAGGTCTCTTTGCGCAGCATCCTGCACACGCTGTTTCACTCTCCTCCGTTTTTGGCATATTTTATCATGATCGTGCTGTATCTGCCCGGCTTTCGCTTTCCCGACGCCTTTTTTGATCTGTGCGATTTATTCGGCAAAGGAAATGCCTTTCTCGCCATGTTTGCGTTGGGTCTGATCTTTGAGTGGCATCTGCCAAAAGAGGACATCGGCAATGTCGTTCGCATTTTAGGCCTGCGCTACGCGCTGTGCCTGAGCGCCGCAGCAGCTATTTTCTTCTTGTGTCCGTTTGCTCTGCCGATTCGTCAGACCTTGTGTCTGTGTCTGGTCGGCCCGGTAACCACGCTTGCGATTCCGTTCGGTCTCGCCTGCGGCTGCAAGCAGTCCATGATTGCCGCGCTCAGCTCTGTCAGCATGGTCACCAGCTTTGTGCTGTCTCTCGGCATGTTGATCGCTTGGGCATAAAAGGATAGAGAAAAAGACCGGAATTCCGGTCTTTTTTTAATCTTTTTTCTGTTTGTGTGTTCTCCACAGCCAGCGAAGCAGCAAAAACACTAGACAGCCGCACACAGAACCACAGAAATCAATCCAGACATCCGTCACTCGCGCGGAACGGTCATTAAACAGCTGAATGGTCTCGTCCGTCATCGCACACAAAATACCGAACAAAAATACATTGAGCACATAAGGAAGCCGGACAATGCGAATATCCTGCATGACAATCGCAGCGAAGAATCCCAGCGCAGCAAATTCGGAAAAATGTGCCATCTTTCGCACAATATATTCGGTCAATCCATCCCCTAGACCAACCGTTCCGAGCAGCTTCATCAAAAATTCAAAAACACCCATACTTTCTTCCGATGATTGCGCTCGATTGGCCAGAGAATGCGAAAAAATAAACGCCATGATGGCAATCACCAGCAAAATATGTATGATGACACGCACTCGTTTTTTGGAATCCATAATCCCCTCCATCAATTGACAAACCCCTAGAATATGTTATAATCAAGATAATAAGAGGCACTGCCAGTAGACGGTCGTCCCTTAAAACTTGTTACAAGATAGTAACCGCTGGTCTGGAAACTGGGCGGTTACTTCTTTTTTGTCAACTATAAGAGGCAACAGCGCGATGCTGTTGCCTCTTTTTGATTATCAGCCTCGAATTTCGAGATATTCGTCATAGGTGCACTGCTTATCCCAAACGC
>ERZ808240.3675-NODE-3675-length-14599-cov-3.561331_pt1 | contig 14599 bp, 11 predicted proteins | sample MGYA00521084_ERZ808240 | MGnify/ENA primary metagenome ERZ808240 (study PRJEB31516, sample SAMN03275571) | gut metagenome | biome: mammalia-associated habitat; material: feces | host: Papio cynocephalus | place: Kenya | collected 2012-08-06 ... | reverse complement strand
TTTTTCTACGGAATTACGGAAAACAAAAAAGTGCCAACGAACACTTGACACAAACTCGTCCGGATGATGAGTTGAAATGAAAAACTATCTGTGATATGATAAAAAAAATGATTTTTTTGGAGGTTTTAGCAGATTATGATATTTGGAGTATTGTTAGCCGGCGGTGTTGGAAGCCGTATGGGAAATGTAGAGAAACCGAAACAGTATATGAATATTGGTGACAGACCGATTATTATTCACACAATTGAAAAGTTCTTTGTGAATGATAAATTTGAAAAGATCCTTGTTTTATGTCCGGAACAGTGGATTTCACACACCAAAAATCTTATTAAGAAATATTTGGGGGAAACAGACCACGTTGCTGTTATGGCAGGTGGTACAACGAGAAATGAGACAATTATGAATGCCATTTCTTATATTGAACAAAACTATGAAGTGGATGATGATACAATCATTTTGACTCATGATTCCGTTCGTCCGTTTGTGACACACAGAATTATTGAGGAAAATATTCATTATGCACTGGAGTATGGTGCCTGTGATACGGCTGTGGCTGCAACCGATACGATTGTTCAGAGTGAAGATGGCAAAGTGATTTCATCTGTGCCGGACCGCAGTAAGATGTACCAGGGACAGACGCCACAGACATTTCGGTTAAAGAAATTGAAATCCCTGTATGAATCTTTGACGGATGAGGAAAAGCGGATTCTTACGGATGCGGCAAAGATTTTTGTTATGAAGGGTGAAGACGTATATCTCGTAGAAGGGGAAGTATCGAACATTAAGATAACCTATCCTTATGATTTGCGTGTGGCAGAGACATTGATTCAGTCAGAGCAGGAGGATTAAGAGCGAATGCTTAATACAGTATACCAGTTAGTGGCTCCTCGTAAATTCGAGGTCACTTATGAAAATATTGGATTGCAGGATGATGATATTATCGTTCGTCCGACGCATCTTTCGATTTGTAATGCAGACCAGAGATATTACCAGGGGCTGAGAGAAGAGCATATACTTCGTCAGAAACTGCCGATGGCATTGATTCATGAGGGGATTGGTGTTGTGCTTCGTGACCCAAGTGGTGAATTTAAGCCGGGGGAAGAAGTTGTAATGGTTCCGAATACGCCGGTAGAAGAAGACGAGTTTATTGCGGAGAATTATCTTCGTTCGAGTAAATTCCGTGCCAGCGGATTTAATGGATTTATGCAGGAATATGTAAAAATACGCAAAGACAGATTAGTTCGTCTGCCACAGGGAATTGATAAAGAAGTAGCTGCATTTACGGAAATTGTCAGTGTCAGCGTGCATGCAATTTCGCGTTTTGACCGGTTTGCACATGGCAGAAGAAATGTGGTTGGTATCTGGGGCGATGGTAATTTGGGTTATATTACTGCCGTATTTTTCAAAACAATGTTCCCGGATACCAAACTGTATATTTTTGGTGTCAGTAAGGACAAGCTTTCCGATTTTACATTTGCCGATGCGACATACCAGGTAAGTGATATTCCTTCGGATATAGAATTAGACCATGCCTTTGAGTGCGTGGGCGGAGCAGGTTCCGGAAAAGCAATTGACCAGATTATTGACTTTATTAAACCGGAAGGGACGATTTCCATATTAGGAGTATCCGAGTATCCGGTGCCAATTAATACCCGTATGATTTTGGAAAAAGGATTGAGATTGTTTGGGAGCAGCCGAAGCGGAAGAGTAGATTTTGAAAAGACGGTTGAGTTATACAGAGAACATCCGGAAATTATCAATTATTTGTCCAATATTGTTGGCGCGGTAATTCCGGTTCGCTCGATTGCTGATATGAAAAAAGCATTTGAGATGGACATTCAGAAGTCCTTTGGAAAGACAATCATGCTTTGGGAGAAATGAGGGAGCTTATGATAGCAGTAATTGTACCAATTTATAATACAGAACAATATTTACAAGAAACCATAGACAGTGTCATTTGCCAGACACTGTCTTTTGCAGAGCATATTCGGCTGATTTTATTGGATGATGCCAGCACAGATGGCTCACTTGCCATTTGTGAGCAGTTTCGGAAGCAGTACCCGGAGCAGATTATCGTGAAGCACTATGACACAAATCAAGGTGTTTCTTCGCTTCGTAATGAAGGGGTACGGATTGCTGGGGAAATGGGTGATGAACTTATTACCTTTTTGGATTCGGATGATAAGTTGGCATTTGATGCGATGGATAAGGCAAAGAAGTATTTTGAATCACATCAAGATATTTCAGTTGCAGCCATTGGTGTAAAATATTTTGGTGAAAGAGATGGCGAGCAGCGTCTAAACTGGCGCTTTCAGGAAGCGGATGTTGTTGACATCAAAAAACAGTATACGTTCCCACATTATTACGTGGGAGGTGTTTTCTTAAGAAAACGTGTTTTAAAAGAACTTCATTTTGATGAGTCTATGAGCTTTTGGGAAGATGCTCTGGCAATTAATCAAGTGATTGTATCAGAAGGAAAATATGGTCTGATTCAGGATACGTTTTATTTTTACAGAAAAAGAGAGGATGAGTCTTCTCTGGTTGATACGGCATGGCATAAAAAAGAGCGTTATACAACGCTGTTATCGTCCGGTTATGGACAGTTATTTGCCTATTCAAAGAAAAAATACCATCGGATTATTCCGTATGTGCAGTACATGGTAGCATATCATATGCGGCTTATGATGATGAAAAGTAAGCAGAGCATTATCGAAGAAATTTTATCAGAAGAAGAATTAGCGACACTCAGAGATGATGTTCAGAAAGTGTTAAAAAAGATAAAAGTGAAATACATTTTACAGATTCCGACATCACTCCCGATTATTGAGGGAATGCTTTCGATGCGTGCCGGAAAACAGGTGCGTGCGAAACGTGTTTATAAAGATAATGACTGCGTGCTTATGTATAAGGGCGTGGAATTAGCCAGAATGTCCGAGCGTTCCGTTAAATTGTTCCATATCATAGAAGATGAGGAATCAGAGTTTAACGGTATGTGGAGGGGACGATTCTGTACACCGATTTATGCCATGAAAAAAGAAGACTATATTTTTGCTGAGCATAACGGAATACGGATTGATTCCAAAGAATTTATCTGCCGTAAACAGATTTTTATTCTTGGGAAACGTCTGCGATGCTACTACCATGCAGGTTTTGCCATTGCAATTCCGAAAGAATGGGACCGCGCTGTGTTTGGAATCCATATTGCGGAGGCAGATGCTGATATTTTGATGAATGAGATTGTATTTAACGAAGTAAAGCCGATTTATTTTGAAGGGGAAACAGAAGAACATGAGGAATTCGAAATCGACAGAGACGATGAAAAAGACATGTAAATACCATTTTTATAAAGCAGGGCAATGGTTATGGCTTATGTTTTTGTATGGTATTGTTTTGATAGCTTTTAGCAGTTTGATTCAAAAATCTTTTTTTGCAATGATTCTACTGCCACTTGTTGTCTATGGAATATATCGTTTTTTTATGAGAGAACGAATTGCTTTTAAAGAGATAAATTATCAAATTGTTTTTTATGTTTTAAGTATTGTTTTTGCTGTATTTATGTTTTTTGTTGCTTATTCTGTGCGTGTGCAGGTTTTTTCATGGGATTGGGGGAAAATGATTCGTTCTGCCAGTGAGTATACATTGACAGGTAAGCTGGCGGATACTACGTATTTTGCAAGATATCCGAATAATCAGTTTTGGTATTGCATTTTGACATTCTTTTTTAGAATGGTTCGTTTTATATGGCCGCAGGCGGGTCTAAATGAATTTTATTTGGCGTCTATAGCACTTGGGTGTGTTATGACAGTGGTTTCCATTTTATTACTTCATCACATAGCTGTGCTTATCTGGAATGAAAAGAAGGCATTTTTTGTTGGATTAATGACATGGTTTTGTATGCCGTTGTGGTTATGGGCTATGTATGCCTATACGGATATGGCAGGAATGCTTTTGTTGGTAGTTATGGTGTATTGCTACACGAAGGCTGTTTTGAGTGAATCCGGCTGGAAAGTTTGTGGCTGGTTTTGTTTGTTTGGAGTGGCTGCATCTGCTGCATTTTCAATTAAAGTTACCGTTTTTATCCTTTTTATTGCTATTTTTGTTTGCTTATTACTGCAAAAAAAAACATGGAAAAAAATTGTTTTTTGTATTCTTATTACTGCAGTTTCGTTTGGAGCCGGTCATGAATTGTGTAATTATGTGAAGTCTGCTGTAATTCCGTTAGAAGAATCGTTTTGCGATGCATATGAATTTCCGCTGACTCATTGGATTATGATGTCTCTTGGATATGGAGGATATCAGCAGGAGGATGTCGATTTTACCATTTCATTTGATTCTTATGAAAAGAAAAAAGAAGCCAATATAAAAGAGATTAAGAAACGATTGAAGGCACGTTCTTTTCATGAAAGTTTTAAGTTTTTTTGCTATGATAAACAAACCAGAACATGGGGAGATGCTACGTTTGCAAGTTGTGTATATTTAGCTGAAGGACCGCAGGAGCCGGACAATATATTAAAACAATTTGTGACATTGAAAGGAAGCAAATATTGGATGGCTCTTTTGTATATGACGCTATATTATGGCTTAATACTTGTTGGGATGTTTTTATCGGCACGATTTGCAGTAAAAAGAAAAACCAATGAAAAAGCGACGGATATGCCGATTTTTGCTTCAAGTATTACAATGTTTGGGATTGCACTGTTTCAGACCATTTGGGAATGTAATTCAAGATATTTAGTTGTATTTATTCCTATTATGATTTTGTTAGCTGCCGATGGCTTTTTTGCATGGAGAGATTACCTTAGAGAGGAGAGAGTAAAGTGAAACACTATCATTTTTCAAAATCGGATACATCAATTGCAAAATTAATTGCTATTACATTGATGTTATTGCATCATTTATTTGGATTTACTGATCGGATTTTGCCAGAGAATATGTACCAGAGTTTATATATGTTTCGCGGGCAGCCTATAGAGGCAGTAATCTGTGCTTCTTTTAAGGTGTGTGTTGCTTTCTTTTTATTTCTGAGTGGATATGGAACATATCTGAGCCTGCGTAAAAGTAAATCAATGTCTAAAATGATTGCAAATCGTATATTTCGATTTTTAAAGTACATATGGCAGGTTATGATTATTTTTGTTCCGATTGACTTTGTGTTAGGTGTAACAAAAGTAAATCTTACATCATCATGGACAATTCAATATGATTTTAAAAGCATTATTCTTGGTATGCTTGGATTTGAGAAATATAACGGTGAGTGGTGGTTTGTTATGCCATACATATTTTTACTTATGATGACTCCACTTATGTTGCGTTTTTTACAGAGAAAAAAGGCTGATTTCTTTACAGATTTTCTGGTTGTTTTGGGGATTGCTTTGTTTTCTTTATATGGTATTCCTAAGTTGATGAATTATAATATGTTGATTGATTTTAAAGGGACAGTATGGGGAATTCTGCTTTGCAACGTTGTGTACTTACTTCCAATTTATTTATTTGGTATGATCTTTGCAAAGTACCAGGTATTCTCATATTATCACGAGATTCTGCCAAAAGGAATATTAAATTATCCCGTATTATTTTTTGTAGCAGCTGCAGGATTTTATATGCGTTATAAACTTGGTTCTTCTTATGATTTCTTTTTGGTCGGACCTATGATTTATTCGTGTGTTATGCTTATTAAAAAAATTCCGGGAGTTATCTGGGTGTCACAAAAGGCAGGAAGATATATTACTTTTGTTTGGTTGATTCATAGTTTCTATGTGTTTCAATTTGGACAGAAATTTATATACTCCTTCGGAAACCCGATATTGATTTTTATCGTGCTGACTATCGTATCATTTGCGTCAGCAGCAGCTGTTTACTGGCTGTTTGCCGGATTATCCAAAGGAGTAAAGAAAATCAGATGTTTTCATAATCGGACAGTGTAAGGCGGTTTTCTAAAATTAAATCAATGGCTTCACGAACAGGAGCGTCACCGGACTTTTGAGTCAGAACAAAATCGACGTAAGGGTGCAGGGCGGCAGCGCAGTCAGCCGGTGCAAAGGTAATGCCGGCTGTTTGCATTGCAGACAGATCATTCATATCATCGCCAATATATACCGTTTGTTCAGGAGTGCAGTCATATTTTTCCATGACATCTTTTAAGATAGCAGCTTTATCGCGAATACCTTGATAAAGCACGGTAATTCCTATTTCCTCACATCGTCTTGTGACAATATCTGAACGGCGCCCGGTAATAATAATAGGAATTATGCCTTGATTAATTAAAAGTTTAATGCCTAATCCGTCTTTTGCATTAAATGCTTTCATTACTTCACCGTCCTTACCGATATAAATTTTGCCATCGGTTAACGTTCCGTCAACGTCCATTGCAAACAATTTAATTTTTGAAAAGTCTTTTTTCATGTGAGTACCTCCAGTATCAGTAATCATTCATCCATTACCGTTTCAAAATAAGATGGTGTAATGAATGAGATAGGGCAGCTTGATTTTCTTGTGTTTTTGTAATCAACAAGCATACTTTTTATATCTTTATTTGCCTCTTCGGCATTTAATGTATTTCTGGTTTTTTCCATAGCTTTTTCAACATAATTCGGATTTTCGCTGTTATGGCTGTAACCATCAAAACCGGCAATAGAAATGCTATTTACATTCATGAGGTCTAACAAACGAAGAAGAAGCACGCCTGAATTATCAAGTTGTTCCCATCCGCATTTTACCAATCGCAGAAAATCAATGATAAAGAGGTCGTTATCTTCTTTTGTCGTTACATTTGATGTTACAATTTTTTTGCATTTGTTAAAAGCAGCTTCATTACGCCAATATTGATACCGATTTTTGTTGCTGAAATACGCATAATCAATCGGATAACAATCAGTAAGAAGATTGACGCTTATTACGATAGGATTCTTCTCTTTATAAAAGAGTTGTATTTGTTCTTGGTGCGTTTTAATTGTATGACCAGGGAGAAGAACTAAAATATCTTTCCCACTGAGTGCCTTTTGAAGTGACGCAATGGCAGAATTATCATCACAATGGGTGTTTTGATAATCTAAATAGGTTTTTTCAAGGAGCGAGTAATCGTACCGTTTTCGCTGCACCGGATCCAAACGGTTTAGTAAAAAATTAATATCGCGGCTTGCAATTCCTGCCTTTGCTGAAAGATAGGAGATGTTGTTCACATGTGCGCTGTGTGAACCTGCAAGAAAATAAGGAATGGAGTAACCCCATTCATAACTGTTGTGGAATCCATCAATATAGTTGTCTATCAAATCTAAAACAATATCAATATCATAACCACTGTTAAATTTACGGTTCATATACTGCATGACGAGTTCTGTATTTGTATTTCCTGCGCCGCGGCCCATTCCTGCCATCGTGCTGTCTAACACAATATTGCGAAGCCCCTGACTCATATCAATGAAATCTTGAGATAGAGCAAAGGACATCTGCAGATTATTATGTGAGTGAAATCCAATTTTTGCATTTGCCCACAAGTTATGATGAACCAGATAGAATACACGTTGCAAATCCTCACGATAAAGAGAACCAAATGTATCAACGATGGAAAAAGCATAAGGTTCTAACTCATTTATTTTTTCAATTAAGTCTAAAAGTTCAGAATCTGTGTAGCCTAGTATATCGACCGGCTGCACATAAAGCTTGTATCCTTTATTGACAATCGCCTTGCAAAAATCAATAACTTCAAAACGTTCGCTTTTGAAAAAGCAGGCACGTACACCATCAATTGAAGTACCATCGTATGGCTCTAGGTTGTCGATATGGTATCGGCTGTAATCAGCAAGGCAGACATAAGACGAGTGCTTTCTGTCTGTAGGTAAAAATGAGCAAAGCTGTGCAGCATTATTAAAGATGGTTGTGCCATCCCGATGTGGTTCATCTTTTAGAAATCCGCACTCAATAACATCTATGCCGCTTTCTGTTAATCCCTCAATAATTCCTTTTATTGCGGTATTGCCAAATTGACTGTCAATCAGGTATGCACCATCACGCAGTGTACAATCTAATATATTTACTCGTTTCATAAAAACCTCCCTGTTAAAATTGATATTACCATTCTGATGGAAGAAGCCAATTTTCATATGGTATCATATGTCCAAATGCGACAATAGCTCCTTTTGCAGTTGGATAGTAGCGAGCTACCATGCTATTTTTAATTGCAAGAAGTTCAGGGGCAATCTGTTCTCCTGGAATTTTTTTATTTGCACTATAATAGCGTCCAAAATAATACAAGGTAGCAGATTTATTAGTCATCTTATTATAACATTGTGTTACCATTTGGGAAATTTGTTTGTGTAAAAACTTTCCATATTCACCAAATGGATTATGAGTAGCAATCAAATCCCATTTTTTGTAGGATAAGATAAGATTAATATCTTCCTGTATAGCACTTTTACAGGTGGAAAGCATATCGGTTTCATACTTTCCGTTACTAAGTGTTTTTCGAACATCAGGATAATCCAAAATCAAGTATTTGTCATTTGTCGTACGCATTGTTTGCTCAAAGGCTGTTCTTCGTTTTGTATTCCAGCCATGCGTCATGCAGACAACGAGGTATTCACCTTCCAAAAGATGTCCACCACCCCAAAGTGTTTCATCATCCGGATGTGCGGTAATCATTACTTTTTTTATAGCAGTTAAGTCAAGATTATCTAACATTTGTTTTGTGATGTACCCTTTTGTACGAGTGATTTTAAAATTCCAGCTGCATGTAAGGGCGGGATTTGCCTTGTATACAGCGGTAACAGTAACGGATTCAATCGGACGAAGTGCAGTCACTACACCGTCTTCGTCAACTGTAGCAGCAGACTTGTTGCTGGATGTCCATTTGATTCGATGATCCGTTGCATTGGCTGGACCTGTTATTAACTGCATTTTGTGTGTTGTTCCTGATTCCAATGAAGCAGGATTGTTTTTTGCAAATTCAATTGATGTATAAGGAATATCCTCAATTGTAATGTGATGTTTTGCCTTTTTTTTGCTCCCCTTTTCACGAACCGTTATCGTAACCTTTCCTGCCTTATGAGCGGTAACAATACCATTTTCATTGACTGTAGCAATTTTTGGCTTGTTCGATGAAAAGATAAGTGTATTGTCCGTTGTGTTTTTCGGAGAGAGGGTTGTTGTCAGTTCGATTTGTTCTCCGACAAATTCGGTGTTTTTCCCGGAAAGCGTAATTTTCTTCAATTTTATACGATTTATTACTTTTAATTTAAACGTGGTGCGCTTGGTTGTTCCCTTTACGGAAGCGGTTATGGTTGTATATCCCTTTTTTTTTGCTTTAATCACTCCCTTTTTTGAAACGGAGGCTACCTTTTTGTTTTTAGAAGTAAAAATTACTTTTTTATAACGGGCATTATTAGGTTTAACCAAGGTGTCCAATTTCAGTTTGTCGCCAACTACCATAGCTTCTTTTGGTTTGTTTGTTATTTTCACTGATTTCGTGCGAAAATAAGAAACAACGCGTACACAAGCTGTAAGTTCTTTTTTCTCACCGGGGATATTAAGCGATATTGTTACCTTGCCCTTTTCTTTTCCGGTGACTGTACCGTGTTTGTTTACAGAGGCAATTTTTGAATCACTGCTTTTCCATGTCCAATCTGTTTTGTTTTGCTGTGAAAGTGCCTGATCTTTTACCTGCATTGTAATTTTTTTTCCGATTTGCACGGATTTATCCGGCATTTCCTGAGTAGCTTGTGCTTTTATATAAGTGCTGCCTGCTAAAAAAAACATAGCACATAAGCATATTAAGATTTTTTTTGTTGTATTCATAATAATAACATCTCCTTTAGTTAAAAAATAAATAAGATATGTGAAGAAAATATGTCAAATTTACACATTATTTTTTCTTAGTATATTTTCAACCAAAGCAACATGTTCCGGTAAATCTACACCAATGGAAGTGTAGTTTGTTTCTTTTAAGCGCATGGTGTATCCCTTTTGAAGTGCGCGCAGTGGTTCAATTCCCTCGCCCCTTTCTAATTCGGTCTGCTCCATATTGGAAAACTTTAACAGAAAGTCTTTCTTGTAAGCATAGATTCCGACGTGGCGGAATACACGTGCTAACTGACCGTCTTTTACATTGGATGGAATGACGGAGCGGGAAAAGTACATCGCATCCCCTTTGTCATTTGTTACGACTTTTACCGTGCTTGTGGCGCGGATTTCATCCGGGTCTGTGATTTCTTTTTTTAAACTGCCAAAATAAACCGATTCATCTTCTGTAAAAATGGAAATTACTTCCCGAATCATTTCCGGGTTGATAACCGGTTCATCTCCCTGAATGTTAATATACAAATCGCCATCGGTATGTTTGGCAACTTCTGCTACACGGTCAGAGCCGGTCTTATGGGTGTCTTTTGTCATTTTTACATTCATGTTGTATTTTTCGCACGCTGCACGGATTCTTTCATCATCGGTGGCAACGTAAACTTCGTCTAACTCTTTGACTTTCATAGCTTGTTGATATACCCAGTATATCATTGGTTTTCCACAGATTTCTACCAACGGTTTTCCCGGAAAACGACTGGATTTATAGCGTGCAGGAATAACTCCTATTATTTTCATTTCAATTCCTCCCTGTTCTTTTTCAAAACATCTTCAAGTTTTACACGTGGGAAAATTTCAAGATTTCCACCGCGTGTGGCATTATAGATGTGAATATCATGTTTTTTTGCATACGAATCAAGAAGTGCATATACTTCCATGGAGCGGTCAATAATGTGTTCTCCAATTTGTTTGGTTGTTAAAGTATTTGCATGCATTCTTGTTTTGATTCGATTAATGTCTGTTTCTGCTACTTCTTTTGTTGTGTAATTATCGGTAAAATGACCGCCTTTATCATGAGGGTTGGTGCAATCTACGCCAAGAAGATAAATTTCTTTAAAACCCATATGAAATGCCATCTCGGCGGCAAGCGAAAGTACGGTTGCTTTAATCATGCAGTATGCCTGAATATTTCCACGTACTTTGTAGCGCTCGGTCGGAATGGTGTGGACATAGGTGGTATCAACCGGTTTTTTGCGCATGCGGCGGTAGGTGCGCTCTGTTGTGAATAGAGGAGCTTTTACCATTTTGGAAAGTTCAATTCCAAGTTTTGATGCGTAAATCGTATCGGATACACAGTGAAACGATGGACGCCAGTCGGTCTTGTCAAATATTTTATATACCATATTTGTACCAAAGGTGTATTCATCTTTTAATAAATGTAAATCTTCACCGGTCAGACTAGGTCCGTTTCCGATAAGAAAGCACCGTTTTCCTTTGTGGCTGTCTTTTAAACGCTCTAAGCGTAAACTGTTATTGTTATGGAATATTCCGTGGGAGCGGAAAAATCCAAGAATGTTATAGCGCAGTAACAGCCATAAAATGCGTATGCGGTTTAGTGTTTTTTTTGTATAGCGAACAAATCGTTCGTAAATCGTTCTCTTATGAGGTTCAGCGTTAAGGCACATCTCAATTACGCGCCTGCTTGAATTCCCGTCCTCGTAAGGATTAAATTTTTTATTAAATGCCAACTGTTTTTTTCGGTAGGGAAATTTGGTTTTCTGACTGCGGATGGCATCGGCTAATTCTTTTTCTGTTTTCGTAATCGGTCCCGGTAATTCCTCCGGTGGGAGATAGAAGCCACGGACATCTTGCCCATAGGAATCTTCATCGTACATATGAAAGACCATTGGACGCATTAAATTCGCATAGTCAAACATGGTGGAAGAATAGTCGGTAATCATTAAATCGCTGACTAAATACAAATCATTCACCTGTTCTATGTTACTTACATCAATAATGGCAGGGTTATCTTTTATTTTTGCTGTTCCGATTTGGTGATGGGCGCGGAACAAAAGAATGTAATCGCTGCCAAGCTCGTCCATCAGTACACCGGCATCAAAGCCATCCGGCAGAGAAAAGACTCCGTTTTCATCCAGTGAGGAGTCACGCCAGGTTGGCGTATAGAGAAGTACTTTTTTTCCTTCCGGAATGTGTAACTTTTCCTTTTTCTTTTGAATTTCTTCTTCCGTGTAACGAAACAGTTCATCATTGCGCGGATAGCCACTGGCAACAAATTTTGCAGAAGGCTCTTTCACTGCAAAAGCAGAGGCAATTTTTTCATCATAATAAGGAGACGGAGATGGGAAAAAGGTGACTTTTTTTCCTTTTGCCCGGTAGCGTTTGTGCATATGAGAACGAGTCTGACGTGGGTCAGAATCGACTTCAATGTCACAGCCAAGTCTCTTTAACGGTGTGCCGTGCCAGGTCTCAATATAGATTTGGTTCTTTCTGGGTTTTAAATAATCGGCAACTGTTACATTATTAATCCAGTAACGGGCACTGGCGTAGTATCTGCGGTAAGCAGCGGTTCCCTTTTTAACCAATATTGTATGGTGATTTTCCAGCAAATCAAAATGTGCCGAAGGGTCAGTAAATGCCCACACAAAATAAAAAGAGCGGTATCTTTCATCCTTTTGCAGCTCGTCATAAATGGCGCGCACGCTGTCGGTGGCTTTTTTTCCGCCATAGGATTCAAAGACAATATAGTTGTCAGAGATTGTCGAGTGCAGTTTTGTGATACCGTATTTTATCCTGTTTTTATAATAGGATAGATTCTGTCTTAACATGTAGCGGGACCGCTTGTCCATGGTTTTATGTTCCTTTCCCTTAAGATAATATATACCTTATATACTATAACGATTTATGGGGGAAAAGTCAAATTTTTTGCAAATGTAAAAAAAATGTGATATGATGTTCATAATAATGCAATGATATGAGGAGGATAGGTATGTCAAAGGGTAAAATAATTTATATGGTGGTACCTTGTTATAACGAGGAAGAGGTACTGGATGAGACAACAAGACAGTTAAGTGATAAATTGCAAAAACTGATAGATGCCGGCGAGATTAGTGAAAAGAGCCGTATTTTATATGTAAACGATGGCTCAAAAGACCAAACATGGCCGATTATCTGTCGTCTGCATGAAGAATACACACTTGTCAGTGGAGTCAATCTTTCCAGAAACCGCGGGCACCAAAATGCTGTGCTTGCCGGTCTTATGTATGCGAAAGATCATTGTGATGCGGCAATTTCGATGGATGCGGATTTGCAGGATGACATTCATGCCATTGATGAGATGGTAGACAAATTTAATCATGGAATTGATGTTGTTTACGGTGTGCGCAGCAGCCGAAAAAAAGACACGTTTTTTAAGAAATTTACGGCAGAAGGATTTTATAAGTTTATGAAATGGATGGGGGTTGATATTGTCTTTAATCACGCAGATTTTCGTTTGATGAGTAAGCGTGTTTTAATGCAGATGGAAAATTATAAAGAAGTCAACCTTTTTTTACGTGGAATTGTGCCGTTAATCGGATATCCGGCAGATAATGTATATTATGAACGACAGGAGCGTTTTGCCGGAGAGAGTAAATATCCGTTGAAGAAAATGTTATCGTTTGCATTTGACGGTATTACTTCATTTAGTGTTAAACCAATTCGTTTTATATTAAGCCTTGGTCTTGTCATCTTTTTGGCAAGCCTTGGAATACTGGTTTATTCGATTGTACGCCATGCGATGGGAGCAACGGTGCTTGGCTGGAGCAGTCTGATGGTTTCTATCTGGGCACTTGGCGGTTTGCAGCTCCTTGCGATAGGAATTGTCGGTGAATATATTGGAAAGATGTATTTAGAGACAAAGGGACGCCCGAGATTTGCTATTCAGGATATTCTAAATGATGCAGAGTAAGCGGGGGAAAAGTTAGGAGATGTTTTGAGAGGGAAAGGAATGGAAAGATAAAGTGATAGTGGAAAAAATACAACATTTTTTTCGTATGGCAGCGAAAAAGGTATTTCTTTGTTTACACATTTTTATTGTGGCTATGATTTTGCTTGAATTTGGAAGATTTGCAAATGATGTATTTCCTTTACATTATCAATTGCCAAATGCTTTACTGGCACTGTTTGGGCTGGTGGCAATATTTTTCCTTTTTTATATGTTTCACCGCACGCGAAAATTGGCAGATTGCGTTTGTACAAAATACAGAGTTGTTGTTCTTTGTATATTTTATGCGGTAATTATATTTATAATGCAGATGTATCTATGTAAATGTATCTATTTTTATACGACGTGGGATGTTGGTATAATGCAGTCGGCAGCTGATGTTATAGCACAAGGTGGAACAATTCAGGATTGGATTATGCAAAGGGGAGATACGTTTTCCCGGAATTATTTCAATGCCTATCCAAATAATATTTTTTTGACGGTTATTTTTGGCGGAATAAAATATATTTCATTTTTTTTTGGATGCGTGGATAATTATTTTCCTACAATTGTTGTAGGAGTGATTTTTATAGATGTTGCTATTGTGTTTACCGTCATGACCATTTGGAAATTAACTCAAAATCGGAAAGTGACTGCTTTGTCCATAATCATTTGTACAGTTGTATTGGGGTTCAATCCATGGATTATAATTCCCTATTCGGACGCATATGTATTACCTTTTTTTAGTACTGTTATGTATCTTTACTGTTCCATGAAAAAAGAGAAAAAGAATTATGCATCATGGATAGGAATTGCGATAGCAGCTTCTAT
>ERZ808240.3674-NODE-3674-length-14608-cov-6.164777_pt1 | contig 14608 bp, 11 predicted proteins | sample MGYA00521084_ERZ808240 | MGnify/ENA primary metagenome ERZ808240 (study PRJEB31516, sample SAMN03275571) | gut metagenome | biome: mammalia-associated habitat; material: feces | host: Papio cynocephalus | place: Kenya | collected 2012-08-06 ... | reverse complement strand
AACGCCTCAAGGGGCGCACGCCAAAAGGCTATGTCACATTTTGCCGAGAAATGTATTTCCTATAATTTTAGTAGGGTGATTTTCCGCCTTTCCAGCGAGAAAACCCCTGGATTCAGAATGGCAAAACGCGGCGCTACATCGGATGTCAGAAAAAGGTCGTACATAACTCAGAAAAATCTTACATACCAGCCTAGGTACCATTTATCTGGCAGCCGCAGGGTGCCTGGTTTGGCCCTCATCAAGCTCGCGATCAAAACGACGGAGCAGCGCGATGAGCGCGACGCCGGACACGATGAGCGCCAGCGTCACCTGCAACGGTGTCTGGATGAACCCCAGCACGCCCATGAGATACGAGCCCGCGTTGAACGCGAAGTGCAGCAGAATCGAATACCGCACACGACCCGTGCGGTAAAACACCCAGCCCAGGGCAAGTCCCGCCACGAAGGCATAGCAGCCCTGCACGATATTCATATGCATGATGCCGAACGCCGCGGCCTGCACGATATTCGCCGCCCAAAAACCGCGCGAGCGCATGCCCGGCGTAGCGTCACGCTCTTGGTTGAACGCGCGCAAGGCAAACTCGAACAGCACGCCGCGGATCATGAGCTCCTCGGAGACAGGAGCGCCGATGACCGTCGCCAGCACGGGCAGCAGCGCAATCTCGTTCATACCGGCGTCGTCCATGAGCTCGGCATAGTCGCGGGCGACATCGGGAAAGTAGGCCAAAACGGCATCCGAGGCGAACCCGATGAACACCTGCAGGGCGAACCCCGCCGCTATCACCAGAGCGACACGGCTGGCGATGGCCCCCGCGGAACGGCCGAGCCGACATGACGCCTCGCGCCGGCGCGAGAAGGTCTTGCCCGAGTCCCGCTTGCCGCGTAAGCAGCTGAACCAAATGAGGGCGACAGTGAACGCCATGACCTGCATGACCACCTGCATGACGTTGACCAGCTGGTCCTCATCGAGTCGCACAGGCAAGAACGTGTCGCCCATCGCCCCGAGCACGCCGATCGCCAACCCGGCCGCAAGCGAGATCATAAAGTCGACGGCGAGCACGCCCGCGCACGCAAGCAGCCATGCGCACGCATGGGTCACATATTTAACGGGTTGTATCGCTGAAGATTCCGACATGGGCACCACCTAGATGTTTCGTCTGACTTCAGACCAGTTATCCCACTATTCCCTGACATATCTGGCGTCATTCGGGACAAACGTCATTTTGCGGCGGAACGTAGTGCGGGAGCGTCCTCGTTGGAGCCGAATGCGCCTGCGGGCGAGATGTCGAAGGGGAACGTGCCGCACCGGTTGAACGCAGCGATGAACATGCGGATGGCGTTTGACGGCGTGGTGCCCACCTGCTGGGTCGCCACCGCGAAGGCCGCCTTCTCCTCGGGCAAGACCTTCGCGACGACCGGGGTCATGTGTTCTGCCATGGCGTTTCCTTCTTGAAACGAGTGTGATGCGAGTGGATGCGGGCAAGCGGCTGGGCTGCGACCTGTGAAGGCAGGTCGGGCCCGCATCCCTGGTGCGATAGTGTCGTTTTGGTATTACTTGGTATTCCTTAGTATTACCCCGCTGGTAACTATAGCAATAAAAAAGGGCCGATGCAAGCATGTCCACTTGCATCGGTCCATCGACCTGTCTGTATGTAGATGCTTCTACCTTGCCCGAGGTCTCCGAACGCTTCTACCCCGCACGCCCCAGCCGCATGGTCGCCGCAGAAAGCGCCCGCGCATCGGCGTCGTCATGGGTAGCAACGATCAGCGTGCGTCCCCGCAGCCGCTCGAGCACGACATGTGCCGCCCGGTCGCGTGCGACAGCATCGAGCCCGGCGAACGGCTCGTCGAGCACGAGCAGACCGCCGGGCGCGAGCAGGGCGCGCGCGAGCTCGACACGGCGGCGCTGGCCACCGGAGAGCTCGGACACCGGCGCTTGCAGGTCGACCTCGGGAATCAGCTCCCGCAGCAAGGCGGCCGCCTGGGCGCCCGTCACCCCACGCGGGGCGCACAGCAGCACGTTGTCGAGGGCAGACGCCTGCTCCACCAGCCGGGCGTCTTGGAACACGACGGCGGCTTGCGCGGGCGTGTCGGCCACCGCAAACCCTAGCAGCGTCGTCTTGCCCACGCCCGAAGGCCCCATCACGCAGAGCCGGCCACCCGCCGGAACATCGACCGCCGCATCCGCAAGTGCAGGCGCCCAGAGTGCACGGCCCGCCGCGACGAAATGCACGGGAACGGCGAAGTCGGCCCCGCACCCACCGGTGCCTCCGCCCCCGCCGCCAACACGGCCGCGCCCGCGCAACCGCACGGCCACGCGCCACGCCGCCGGCCCCGAAAGCTCCAGCAGCCGCACGAGCACGCGCTCGCACGCCCATGACGCGGTGACCACGAGCACGGTCCACGCGAACAGGTCGGACGTCTCGATCAAGAGCTTAGCCTGGTAGATGCGCTCCCCCACCGTCTGCTGCGCCATGCCGATGAGCTCGGCGGCGACACCCGCCTTCCAGCTCATGCCGATCACCGAGCGCGCGCACGAGAGCACGAAGGGCAGCACGCTCGGCCATACGCGGGCAAGCAGGAACCGTATGCCGTGCACGCCGTGCACGCGCATCATCCGCGCCAGCGGGCCATCGACCTCGTCGAGCCCCTGCAACAGCGAGAAGTACACCCCCGGCAGCGCCATGAGGAACACGGCCGCAATGCTCACGCGCGCCGACCCCAGCCAGATGATCAGCAGCACCACGGCGCAGGCAACCGGTGTCGCCTTGATGAACGAGAGAGCCGGGGCGACGAGCCTCCGGCAGACATCGGAGCGCCACGAAACCGCCGCGAGCACTGCCGCCACCGCGCAGGCCAGCGCCAAGCCGCCGAGGATCCGTGCGCCCGAGCCCAACAGGATCAGCCACGTCCCCGGCTCCGCGACGAACCGCAGCAGCGATTCCGCCGCGGCGACCGGTCCCGGGAAGATCAGCGGCTGCGCGAGCGCGAGCGATGCGGCCTCCCACACGGCAAGCCAAAAGGCGGCGACGGCCGCACCGGCCGCCGCAGTCCTCGCACTCGGCATCGGTATCTGCCTTCGCGAGCCCTGCGCCATGCCGCGCTAGCCCTCGTAATAGAAATCGTCGCCCGGCAGCTTGCCGCCCACCGAGGAGGCATCGGCATCGGCTAAAACCTGCAGATACCCTGAAAGCGCCCGTTTCATGTCCGACCCTGTCTCGCAGACGATCTGGCAACCGGGGATGGCCTTCTCGGCGATCTTCGCATTGTCCACGATGCCGGCGTCGACCACGGCCTGCGCCCACGCGGCGGGATCGGCGTTCACGGCCTTGGCGCTCTTCTTATGGCAGGAGAGGAACTCCCGCACCGCCGCGGGGTGCTTCTTGGCGAACGCGCGGCGCACCACGGTCACGCCGGTCAGCAGCTTGGAACCGGTATCGCCCGCCAGTTCATCCCACACGTCGGTCAAATTGAGCGGGGCCGACAGCCTACCCTCGCTCTTGACGACGGCCGCGGTCTTGAATGGCTCAGGCAGCACGCCCACGGCGGAGGTGTCGGCCATAAGCGCCGACAGCACCTCGGTGGGTTCGCTCTTGAACTCGAGCGTGCAGCTGCCGGCGATGCCCGCCCGATCGAACAGGTAGTCCATGGCGTACTCCGGCGTGGCGCCCTTGCCCGTCATGTAGACGGTGCGGCCCGCCAGATCGGAGAACTTCGTCACGTCCGCGTCGCCCGTGACCACGTTGAGCACGCCGAGTGTGTTGATGTCGAGCACCTCGACGGCGCCCTCGGTCTTGTTGTACAGGATGCTCGCCACGTTCGCCGGCACGAGGGCGATATCGACATCGCCCTTGATGACACGGGGGACGATCTCGTCAGCGGCCGCCGAGATCGTGAAGTCGTAGCGGTTTTCGGTCTTGCCGGCGTCGGCACGGTCCATGAATTGCACGAGGCCGATGGACGTGGGGCCCTTGAGCGACGCCACGTGGACGGCGACGGCCTTGGCGGCTTTTGCAGACGAGGAGCCCGCGGCAGAGCCTGCCGCGGAACCCGTCACCGCCCCGCCGGCACCGCACGCGCTCAGCACGAGCGCGCAGGCTCCGGCCAGCCCGGCAGATACGAACCCGCGGCGCGACAGCATCGCGGTCCTGTTCATCTCATCCATCTAGCAACCTTCTTCCGTCGGCATATGCCACGCATGGTGATCGGTGTGGAGCAGCTCCTCGGCCAGCGGCGAGAGGGGCTTGCCCAAAAACTCACTGTAACATGCCTGGACATCGGGGTTCTCGTGCGAGAAGCGTATGTCCGCGAGCGCATCCAGGCCCCAGAGGACCTGTCCGCGCTCGCCGGCCATCTCGATGCCGTCGTGGATGGGCTGGCCGCCACCGCCCACGCAGCCGCCGGGGCACGCCATGACCTCGACGAAGTCGTAGTTCACACACCCGTCGCGGATGGCATCGAGCATGCGCGCCGCGTTCGCGAACCCGTGCACCACGGCCACGCGCACCGGGGTGCCGTCGATATCGGCCACGGCCTCCTTCCAGCCGTCGAGCCCGCGCACCTCGCGGAAGAAGTCGGCATCGGGGTTCTCGCCCGTGACGAGGTAGTACGCCGAGCGCACCGCCGCCTCCATGACGCCGCCCGTGGCACCGAAGATCACGCCGGCACCCGTGCCGAACCCGAGCGGCGTGTCGAGCGGCTCCTCCTCGAGCGTGCCGATGTTCACGTGGCTCGCGCGGATCATGCGCACCATCTCGCGCACCGTGAGGGCCACATCCACGTCGCGCACGCCCGACGCGTCGGCCATGGTGGGCAGCGCGCACTCGGCCTTCTTGGCGGTGCACGGCATGACGGACACCACGAACAGCCGCTCGGGCTCGACGCCGAGCGCCTGGGCGTAGTAGCTCTTGGCGATGGCGCCGAACATCTGCTGCGGCGACTTGGACGTGGACAGGCAGTCCGTGAACGCGGGGTACTTCGCCTTCACGAAGCGGATCCAGCCCGGGCAGCACGAGGTGAACATGGGCCAGCCGCGCCCGTCGCCACGCCCCGTGGCCTTCCCCTGCAGGCGCTCGAGCAGCTCCGAGCCCTCTTCCATGATGGTGAGGTCGGCCGAGAAATCGGTGTCGAACACGTACTCGAACCCGACGCGGCGCAGGGCGCACGCCAGGCGCTCCACCGTGGCCTCGTCACGCGAGAGCCCCAGCCCCTCGCCCCACGACGCGCGCACGGCGGGCGCCACCTGTACGAGCACGATCTTCTCGGGATCGGCGATGGCGTCGAACACGGCCTCGGTGTCGTCGCGCTCGCGCAGCGCCCCGGTGGGGCAATGCGTGATGCACTGACCGCACGCGGCGCACGCGGTCTCGCCGATGGGCCGCCGCCTCGCCGTCCCCACCGCCGTGTGCGTAGCACGGTTGGTGAGGTCCCAGATACCCAGGCCCTGGACCCGCTCGCACACCTCGATGCAGCGCATGCACCTGATGCACTTGTCGTTGTCGCGGATGATGGGGAAACTCGGGTCCCAGCCCTCGTGCGCCAGGTGCTTTCCGTAGGGCAGGTCATAGATGCCAAGGTCGTTGGAGAGCCGCTGCAGCGAGCAGTTTCCGGATCGCACGCAGCTCGTGCACTGCGAGTCGTGCTGCGAGAGCAGCAGCTGCACGTTGGTGCGACGGGCCTCGCGCGCCTTGGGGCTGTTGGTGCGGACGACCATCCCGTCGAGCACGACGTTGTTGCAAGCGGCCACAAGCTGGTCGCAGCCCTCCACCTCCACCACGCACACGCGGCAGCTACCGAGCTCGTTCAGGTCGCGCAGGTAGCACAACGTGGGGATCTCAATGCCCACCGAGCGGGCGGCGTCGAGGATCGTGGTGTGCTCGGGCACGCAGGCCTCTCGGTCGTCGATGATCAGCTTTACCATTCGAAGTTCCTCCCTCCACGGAACGCGCCGAAGCCGAAATGGTCGCAGCGCAGGCAGCGGCCCGCCTCCTGGCGCGCTTCCTGCTCGGTCAGACCCTGCTCGACCAGGGTCCAGTCGTGCACGCGCTCGCTCGCCTCGCGCTCGGTGAGCTCGCAGCGGCCGCACTCGTGCTTGCCCTTGAACGTGACGGGCGGCAGGTCGACCTCGAGTTTGACCTTATGGTCGAAGCCCAGGTAGCGGTCGATGTTCGCCGCGGCGACGCGCCCGGCGTTGATAGCTCGGATCACCGTGGCTGGACCGGTCTGGCAGTCGCCACCGCAAAAGAGGCCCTCGAAATCGGGCACGGCACCGTCCGGATCGGTCAGTACGCGCCCCCATTTGCAGGCGATGCCCATGTCCTCGAACGGCTTGGAGTCGATGTCCTGCCCGATGGCGACGAAGACGCGCTCGCACGGGATGACCCGCTCGGGCGTCGCGGCGGCACGGGGCGCGGGACGGCCCCGGCGCGGCTCGCCGATGATCTGCGGCTGCACGGCAAGGCCGCAGACCTTCCCCGTGCCGTCGGTCTCGATCGCGAGCGGGGCCGTGAGCTCCAGTACCTCGCAGCCCTCGGCCTGGGCGCCGGCGATCTCGGCGTCCTGCGCCGTCATGTCGCAGATGCGACGGCGGTAGACGATGCTCACCTTGGCCGCGCCCAGGCGCACGGCGGAGCGGGCCACGTCCATGGCCACGTTGCCGCCGCCGATCACGCACACGCGCTGGCCGGTGAGGTCGGGAAGTTCCTCGTCGCCGATGGCGCGCAGCATCTGCACCGCGGACTCCACGCCCGGGGCGTCCTCGCCGGGCAGGCCGAGCTTCTTGTCGCTGTGCGCGCCGATGGCCAGGTAGACCGAATCGAACTCCTCGCGCAGGCGGGCGAGTCCCTCGCCCGAGACCGCATGCTCGAGCTCCACGTCGATGCCGCAGGCGAGGATCCAGTCGATCTCGGCCTGCAGGCGCTCGCGCGGCAGGCGGTAGCTAGGGATACCGTAGCGCAGCATGCCGCCCAGCTGGCGGCGTTGCTCGAAGATGGTGACCTTGTGCCCCATGATGGCCAGGTAGTACGCGCACGAGAGCCCCGCCGGGCCGCCGCCGACGACGGCGATGCGCTTGCCCGTGGGCTCGGCGATCCAGGGGCGCTGACCGAACGGGTCGCAGTGCTCCACGGCGAACCGCTTGAGCGCGAGGATGTTCATGGGGTCGTCCACCATACCGCGGCGGCAATGCATCTCGCAGGGGTGCTCGCACACCAGGCCGCACACGAGCGGCAGCGGGTTGTTCTTGCGGATGACCTTGACGGCGTCGGCATAGCGTCCCGCCTCGACGAGCGAGATGTAGCCCGGGATGTCCACGTGCGCCGGGCAACCCGACACGCACGGGACGCGGGCCTCGCGGTCGAAACCGCACGAGTGCTCGCGCACATGGTGTTCGAAGTCATCGCGGAAGCCGCGGATGGCCGTGAGCGCCATGGCACCGGCCTCGTAACCGATCGCGCAGTCGCTCGATAGGTAGATGGTCTCGGCCGTGCGCTCGATCAGCGCGAGCGTCGACTCGTCGGCGCGGTTCTCCAGCACGTCGGCGAGCAGGTCGCCGAGCGCTCGGAGCCCCACGCGGCAGGGCGTGCACTTGCCGCAGCTCTGCGTAGAGCACAGGTTGACGAGTGCGGCCGTGAATTCGACGGGACAGGGAGCGAGCGAGCTCACCGCCAGGCGGCGGCCCAGCGCATCGTGCAGGTCGTCCATAACGGCCTGGGCGTGGCTGCGCTCCATAACATGCAGTCGTGCCATAGTTCCCCTCTCTGTGCGATGCCAGACGTGGCATCGCATGAAGACAAGCGCCGCGGCGTCCGATGCGGGCAAAGGACCGGCATGGTTTGAGCGACGCACGTACCACCTTCGTCTAACAAATTGTTTTGCGATACCGATTATCGGCAGGCGGTACGAGAGGGCGCGCCAGCGGGGATTTTTTACGCACGAAGTGAAGATGTGGTCGAGTTTTACCTCGATATAGCTGCTCGTTTAGTAGTCCCGATATTGCAATGGTAAAACGTATCACCACGTGAGCGGGATAGGCGATCAGTGCCGACAAACATGCCCCTCGGATGATAATCCGATGAATCAGACAAATTGTTAGGTTTCGAATATGGATGTCACGCACGCAGCTCCAAGAAGCGGCCACCCTGTCCAGAGTCGACGATTCCTCGGCCAAAACCAAGAAATGCTCATTCCGCAGCCAAAACGTCCCTTTCGCAGGCGACCCGTGGAAACGCCCGCAGCGCCTCCACAGCATCCCCGCAGACCCCGCGACATAAAACGGAAACAATGCGGAATCGGTCTTGACTAACCCCATATTCATACTAGTCTTATGGGTTGTTAAACGAACGCAGGCGGGAAGGCTGTTCTCATGAAGAAGAAGCATCTCCATAACGCCCTGATCTGCATGGGTCTTTTCATGCGCAAGCCCGGGTGCTGTCCCGGACAGGGGCTGTAGTACAGATCTGTAACCGGGCGCACGCACTCGGGCGCCACCGCCATCGCAACCGCATTTCCGAACAATCACATTTCCCTGAACCCCTGACGCCGCGTCGCGCGCGTCGGGACCATCGTACGGAAACCTCGCCCAGTAAGGAGCATCCCATGTCCGTTCTCGACCAGAACCTCAGCCGTCGCAGCTTCGTCCGCGGCATCGGCACCGCCGCCGCCCTCTCCCTCATCACACTCGCCGGCTGCGGCAGCACCGACACCCAGTCCGGCTCCGGAGCCGCAGCCTCCGGTAGCGGCCGCGCGCTCTCCAAGGTCACGCTCGGCTCCGGCTCGGCCATCAGCACGCTGAGCGTCAACCAAGAGGCAGGATCCGCCAACTACCAGATCGCCGCCCTGTTCCAGGAAGGCCTCACCGGACTCGACGCGAACGGCAAGACCGTCCCCGCCCTCGCCCGCAAGTGGCATACCGACGACAACCTCACCTGGGTTTTCGACCTGCGCGACAACGTGACGTTCCACGACGGCACCAAGCTCACAGCCGACGACGTCGTCTTCTCCATCCAGACGGCCATGGATCCCACCCTTTCCCCGGGCCTCTCCACCTACTGGCCCGACTACGTCGAAGGCGCCCAGAAGACGGGCGACAACCAGGTGACCATCACCCTCACTTCGCCGCACGCCGACTTCGCTTCCGAGGTGTCCAACGCCGCCGGCCTGTTCGTCACGTCCAAGGCCTTCTGGGACAAGGCAGGCAGCGACTACGGCTCGTCCAAGGGCCTCATCCTGGGTACCGGCCCCTACCAGGTCACCGAGTTCGATTCGTCCAGCCATGTGACGCTCAAGCGCTTCAACGGCTGGTGGGGCAAGAACAAGGGCCCCAAGACGGTGCGCATCGACTTCATCCCCGAGGACTCCACGCGCCTGCTCGCCTTCCAGGACGGCTCCATCGACGCCTCGCTGACCGTGCCGGTCGCCAACGTGGACGAGTGGAAGCAGGACGGCTCGACCATCTCCACCTACTCCGACCGCTCCTACTACGGCCTCACCTTCGACCCCACCGTGCAGCCGTTCGACGACATCCACGTGCGCCGCGCCGTGGCCTATGCGCTCGATAAGAAGAAGATCGTCTCGGGCATCCTCAAGGGCTACGCGACCGTCGCCACGGGCATCGACGCGCCCGAGCAGCTCGCCGGCTGGGCGGGCTCCGTCAAGCGCGCCCGCAAGCTCGTGAAGGACCTGGGCGCTCTCGACTTCGACCTCAAGAAGGCGAAAGCCGAGCTCAAGCAGTCCTCGCAAGCCGACGGCTTCTCCACCACGCTCACCTACCCCACCGGCTACGCCGCCGTGGGCCAGGCGTCGCTCGCGCTGGCGCAACAGCTCAAGAAGATCGGCATCACCGTGGACGTCAAGGAGATCACGCTCGACCAGTGGCTCTCCGAGGTGGGCAACGGCAAGCAGGGCGTGGCATGGATGATCTACAACCCCACCACCGCCAACCCCAACGAGATCACCTCGTGGCTGCTCGAGGCGAGCGGCGCCGGCGCCAACCCCGCCAACTGGACTGACGAGGACGTTGCCGCCAAGACCGAGTCCCTCGGCACCCTCACCGATGACAAGGAGCGCCTCGACATCGTGCTCGAGACCACCAAGACCGCCATCGAGCAGGCCATCTACGCACCTGCCTGGTGGGGTCAGGCGCTCGTGGCCACCAAGGAGGGCGTCGCGTTCAAGAACTCCGGCACCTACTGGCTCGCGACGCCCTGGGCGAGCGAGTTCACCCGCGCGTAGCAGAGCCGACGGAAAGGGCGGTAACGCATGCAAGTGCTGAAGATCCTCGGTAAGCGCCTGGCGGGACTGGTCCTGCTGCTGCTTGCGCTCTCGATCGTGACGTTCGGTCTGCTCTACCTCACGGGGAGCGATCCGGCGCGCTCGCTCGTGGGCGCCAAGCACGTCAGCGCGGCACAGCTCGAGGCCATCCGCAACCAGTACCATCTGAACGAGCCGGTGTGGCAGCAGTACCTGCGGTGGCTCGTCGGGATGCTCCAGGGCAACCTGGGCACCTCGACGCGCACCCAGCTGCCCGTGGCTTCCATGATCGCGAGCCGCTTCGGTATCACGCTGGCGCTCGCCGTCATGGCGCTCGTGTTGGCGCTCGCCGTGGGCCTTCCGCTCGGCATCACCGCCGCCAAGCACGCCGGAGGCTGGCAGGATCGCGTCATCACCACCCTTTCCATCGCGGGCCTCTCCGCCCCCAGCTATGCCGTGGGTCTGCTTCTGCTCTATGTGCTCTCGGCACGGCTCAAGCTCTTCCCCATCTACGGCATCGGCAACGGCAGCGCGCTCGACACGTTCCGCCACCTGCTGCTGCCCGCCATCACGCTGGCCATCGGCATCTTGGCGAGCGTGGTCAAGATCAGCCGCGCCGCCCTCATGCGCGAGATCTCGTCCGACTACACCCTGTTCGCCCGCTCCCGCGGTGTGTCGCGCCGCGCCATCACGCTGGGGCAGCTGCAGAACGCCTCCCTGCCCATCCTGACCTCATCGGGCCTGCTCATCGCCTCGCTCGTGTCGGGCACCGTCATCGTCGAGACCATGTTCTCGCTCGGCGGCGTGGGCACGCTGCTGCAGCAGTCGGTGACGTTCGGCGACATCCCCTGCGTGCAGGCCATCACCCTGGTGCTCGCGGGCATCATCTGCATCTCCACCGCCATCGTCGACACCGCCGCGCAGGTCATCGACCCGCGGCTGCGCGTGCGCGGGACGCACCGCGCTGCGACGGCTGCCGACGAGGCCCTCGCGGAGATCGTCGCAGCCACAAGCGAAGAACCCCGAGAGGAGGTGGCGCAGCATGCCTAAGGTCATCCGCCGCAACGCGCCGCTCGTGCTGGCGCTCATCTGGCTCGCCGCCGTCATCGTGCTCACGCTCGCGCCGCAACTCTCCGCAGGCGCCCTCGACCAGGACCTGACCCTCACCACAGCCGCCCCCGGGACCGCCGGGCACTTGCTGGGAACCGATTCGCTCGGCCGTGACGTGCTCAAGCTCACGCTCGCCGGCGCCCGCACCGCCATCGTGGGACCGGTCGCCATCGCCGGCATAGCCATGGTCGTCGGCCTGGTGCTCGGCCTGGCCTGCGCCTACCTGGGCGGCGTCTTCGACTGGGTCGTGTCGCGCGTGGTCGAGCTCATGCTCTCGCTGCCCACGTTGCTGTTGGCCATCGTCATCGCCGGCGTCCTCGGCGGCAGCTACACCACCGACGTCATCGTCTTCGTCATCCTATACGCCCCCTACGAGGTACGCCTGGTCCGCTCGGCCGCCCTGCAGCACATCAACGACTCCTTCCTGGACGCCGGACGCCTGCTGCAGCTGAGCCCCGCCCGCATCATGGGCCGCCACCTGCTGCCCGTCATCGAGCCTGTGGTGGTCTCGGCGCTGTTCCTGGACATGGCCAACGCGCTCGTGTCGCTTTCCTCACTGTCCTTCTTGGGCATCGGCATCTCGCCACAGGAGGCCGACTGGGGCCGCCAGCTCTCCGACGCCCGCACGCTGCTGTACAGCAACCCCGCCGCGGCCCTGGCGCCCGCCATCGCCATTATCCTGACGTCCATCGCCCTGAACGTCATCGGCGACCGTATTTCCGAACGCCATGCAGAGGAGGAGCGCGCATGACTCCCATCACCGTCCGCGACCTGCATGTCTCCATCCGCGGAACCGAGATCATCCACGGCGTGGACTTAAACGTCCCCGCCAGCGCCACCGTGGCCATCGTGGGTGAATCGGGCTCGGGCAAGTCCATCACCGCCAAGGCGATCTCGGGCCTGCTGCCCCGCGGCTCCGTGGCCACCGGCTCGCTCGAGCTGCTCGGGCACGCCGTCGACCTGTCCGCCGCCGAGCGCTCGTGGGCGAAGCTCCGCGGGCAGAGCATCGTCTGGCTGCCGCAGGACCCGTTCTCGTCGCTCAACCCGCTTCAGACCTGCGGTGCACAGATCGCCGCGGGCTCGCGCCTGCCGCGCTCCGAGCGCCGTGCGCAGGGCGAACAGCTGCTCACGAGCGTGGGCCTCGACGCCCGGGTCTACGATGCGTACCCGCACGAGCTCTCCGGCGGCATGCGCCAGCGCGTCGCCATCGCCGCGTCGCTCGCGCCCGAGCCCAGGATCCTCATAGCCGACGAGCCGACCACGGCACTCGACGCGAGCACCCAGGAAGGCGTGCTCGACCTGCTGCGCGACACCTGCGCCGAGCGCGACATGACGTTGCTCATCATCACGCACGACCTGGCACTCGCCGCGGAGCGCGCCCAGTACCTCGTGGTGTTCCACGACGGCCATGTGGTGGAGGAGGGTCCCAGCGAGCGCGTGGTGCACGCGCCGCAGTCCGACTACACCCGCGAGCTGCTCGAGGCGCACGGCCGCCTGGCCCGCGGGACCGTCCCCGACGCCGGCGACACGGTGCTCACGGTCTCGCATCTGATCAAGCAGTTCGACGGCACCGACGCGCCGTCGGTCGACGACGTATCGCTCCAGATCCGCGCCGGCGAGATCCTGGGGCTTGTCGGCGAGTCTGGTTCGGGCAAGTCGACCGTCGCGCGCTGTATCACCGGGCTGGAGGATCCCACAAGCGGCACCGTGGCGTTCCACGAACCCGCGACGGGAGCCGCACTCCACTGGTCGCGCGGCCAGGCGCAACTCGTATTCCAGAACCCCTACGGCTCGCTCAACCCCACCATGACCGTCGAGCAGACGCTCGCCGAGGCGCTCACCGCATCGGGCCGCCCCGCCGATACCGCCGCGGTCGCCGAGCTCATGGGTCGCGTGGGACTCGAGGCCGAGCTTGCCGACCGCCGACCGGCCACGCTCTCAGGCGGCCAGTGCCAACGCGTCGCCATCGCCCGCGCCCTCGCGCCGGAACCGCGCCTGCTCATCGCCGACGAAGCCGTCACCGCCCTCGACGCCAACATCCAGACCCACGTGCTCGAGACGCTTTTGGACCTGCGCCGCCGCCTGAATCTCGCTATCCTCTTCATCAGCCACGACCTAGACACGGTGCGCCGCATCTCCGACCGCATCGCCGTCATGCAGCGCGGCCGCGTCATCGAGACCGGCACCACCGAGCAGGTCATGAACCATCCGCAGCACGCCTACGTGCGCAAGCTCATCGCCGCCATGCCACGGGCGCTCGATCGCTAGGAGGCAGGTATGGACATCACGTACAGCACCCTCGACCTTCCGGCCGGAACGGATATGTGGAGCGGGCTTCCCTCTACGGCTCCGGTTCCCGCCAAGACGCTGAAGGCGGCCAAGCTCGCCAAGGGCGCGCTGCTACGGACGCTGTTCTTCGCTGAGGACGGCGAGGGCGGGATCGCCGCGCTGCTGGGCTACCATCGCCCGCATACATCGCAGATGAAGCTCACCGCGCTCGACGGGACGGCGGAGCTCTTCGATGACCTGATCGGTTTTGCCGCACGGAAGGTCGAGGACGCGGGCCTGGTGCTCAAGACCGAATTGGGCGCGTGCGCCCCCGCGGAGCTTGCCACCGCCGAGACGCACGCCCGTGCCGGGCACTACCGCCAGACCACCGACTTCACCTGTGGGGCCGTCGCCACGCTCGATGCGTTCCGTCGGCTGGGTCTGAGCGGCCCCATCACCCGTGAAGACGAGATCGCCCTGTGGCGCGAGGCGACGATGGTCGTCGCGTGCGGCCCATACGGGTTGGCACTCGCCGCAGCCCGCCGCGGATGCACCCCTACCGTATACGCATCGCAGCCCGGCTGCGTGCTCGACCCGCACGAAGGGGCCGTCGGCATCTTGGACACCGCGCTGGCACGCGACGCGCAGCTCGGTTTTGAGCGGGAGGCACACGATGCCGGCATCCCCGTGCGAATCGGGCCGTTCGGCGTTTCGGATATCGCCACCGCGCTCGACGCAGGGCACATGGCCATCGTGCTCGTGGACGAGACGCATTGGCATGCCGAGCTCTGCCCGCACTGGGTGACGGTCGTGCGCCACGAGGGCGATCGGTTCTTCATCGACGACCCCTGGTGCGACCTCGAGTACGGCGAGTCGGCCATCGACGCATACGAGCTCACCGTGGATGCCGATGATCTGGAGCTCGTGAGCTCCTACGAAGGCGTCCGCTCCATGCTCGTGTTCTAGGAGCCGCCCTTCTCTCG
>ERZ808240.3673-NODE-3673-length-14610-cov-8.061697_pt1 | contig 14610 bp, 13 predicted proteins | sample MGYA00521084_ERZ808240 | MGnify/ENA primary metagenome ERZ808240 (study PRJEB31516, sample SAMN03275571) | gut metagenome | biome: mammalia-associated habitat; material: feces | host: Papio cynocephalus | place: Kenya | collected 2012-08-06 ... | reverse complement strand
TTATGTCTTTTTCTTGTACTTTTGGCTCTTTTTTACTTTTCAGATACACCCTAGTAGAAATACAGAAAGGGGCATAATATGCTTACCAACACAAGTATATCCATGAGATCAAATCCTTTGTTTATGCGGAATACTTTTCCAACATGCGGTCAGTGGGAAGTTCCTTTGATTAAAAAACAGTCCATTGACCTATCAGAGGTTTCGCTGATTGCGTGTTCGGACACAAAAAGCAATGACAATAGTGTTAACAGACGGTGTGGCGTTCACTTTTTTGTGGACGATTACCGTTTTGAGAGTATCTATCGAAATCCGGAAAAGTCTTTGAGGAAGTATTCACAGTACGCGTTTCTTCTTACGCCAGATTACTCGACGTATGCGGACATGAATCTGTGGCGTCAGCTGGAAAGCATAGCGCACAGCAGATGGTGCGGAGCATACTGGCAGAGCCAAGGCTTGAGGGTGATTCCTACTATTACATGGGGTACGGCGATTAGCTATAGGTTTTGCTTTGATGGCGTTGAGACAGGTTCTATCGTTGCGGTTGGGATGATTGGATGTAAGAAGAATAAAGCTGGCTTTATGCGCGGCTATAATGCAATGCTGGAAAAGATTCAGCCGGAAGCTGTTGTTTGCTTTGGAACACCTTTTGCCGAAATGGAAGGAAACATCGTTCCAGTTGATTATCGCAGTTCTCGGAAGGTGGTGCGATAATATGGGAGGAAGAGGAACATATTCCACCGGAAAAAGTCCGGCATATCAATATGAAGCGGTTGACAACATTGATGGCGTGAAGATTCTTCAGCCGATTGATAAAGGAAAATCATATAAACTTCCAGAAGAGTCACATACTTCTGGCAATCGGTATGTTCTTCTCGATAAAGATGGTGTTTTTCATCAATATCGAGAATACGATGAGAACCATAAAGTGATTTTGGAAATTGGCTATCATCAGGAAAAAGAACTCGGAAAAGGTGATGTCCTGCATATTCATATTCATCGAAAAGCTGGAATTGATTTTCATAATGATGAATCGACAGAAAAGAGAAAATTAACTCGTGAAGAATATAAAAAGTATAAAAAATTTTTCAAAGGGGTGACAATCAATGAAAGGGAATACTTTGACCGAATTTATGGATGACCTTCTTACGATGGGCGGACCGGAAAAAGATTTTTTGTTTCGCGACAGACGCTATTTTATGGAGTCACAGCCGTATGAAAAAGATAAAGCCCAGAAAGAGTTCGTGATTTTTGAGTGCTTTGGAGAACAAAACTATATTTTTCGCTGTCATGGGAAAAACAACGAAGAGTGCGTGCGTCAGTTTGAAAAAGCGAAAATTTTTGATGGAATGACGATTTATGAGGCGGAGCCGGAAATCGAAGTTCTGTATGGATGATGGATATCAGTGAATCGGTCAAGCAGTGATTGCTGAGGATGGTGCAGTTGTTGACAGCATCTTAACCGGATAAGCATAGAGTCCCACTCGTTCCGCTTTTGGAATGGGTGGGATTTTTATGTTGTACGGTTGTATGGACAGCTGAAGGGGAGTCCTTTTGTTTTGCCCCAAAGTATGTTACAATAGAGCCATCAAACTGCAACGGAGGAAAGGCTATGCTGAAACGTTTGCGCAAAAAACATCCCATCGGGTACTGTGTGGGAGCCGAAGTGATTTTTCTGGGCGTGATGATGATCGCCTCATTCATCCTGACGCTGGGGATCGTGCTTTTCTGTGATGACCTGTCGGGCGTCGAGGAGTATCTGCTGACAGCTCTGCAGGAGCTGGCAGGCGTGGCGGTGGCTGTCGTTCTGCTGAAAAAGACCGGGGAACTTGAGCTTTTGCGGCGGCGGGGAAGCGGCTTTCTGAATGGCTTGCTGGTCGGCATGTATCCCATCGTCATTATCGGGAACAGTGCGTTTAGCAAGCTGCTTGATGCGCCGGATGACCCTCTGCGCGAGGGCTGGCGCATAGCTTGCTTTTTTATCGGAATGTCGCTGGTAGGCGTGGCGGAGGAATTCCTCTTCCGGGCGGTCATCGGGCAGACTCTGCTGGAACACTTCGGCACGACGCAGGCCGGTATCTGGAAAGCCTGCATCGTCTCCGGCCTGCTTTTCGGTGCGGCGCATCTGACGAACCTGCTTGCGAGTGAGCCTTTCGGTGTGCTGATGCAGTGCGTGTTTGCGGCATCGCTGGGCGTTATGCTCACCGCCATCTATTTCCGCACCGGCAACATCTGGGTCACGGTCTTCATCCACGCCGCGATGGATATCGCCTCGATGCTGACCGGCGGCTTGTACGGCACCGAAAATGTCGTTGATACCGTCAGCGGCTACGACGCATCCATGCTCTTCTCAGTCGTCATCTACCTCGTTCCTACGTTTTTCCTGCTCCGGAAAAAGAAGCTCGGCGAGGTCCAGCTCTATTTCGGGAAAGACGTTGTGACAGAATAAATATCACGATAAAACGCCGTGCTTCGGGATGAGGCACGGCGTTTGTTATTGCTTATTTGTTGAGATGTTTACAAACGGTAAAGGCTGCGAAACCCGAGAGGTCTAATAAAACAGCGATGATGACACAGAAAATCGCCAGGCCGTTCCCACTCGAAACGAGGCAGATCACGGCGTATTCCATCGGAGTATGCTCCGTGGTGGTGTACCAGCGAATCAGACGGTTCAATTTATTGATGTACTTCTGTTGCTGTTTGGCGTCACTCAGAGAAGCAGCGGCTACTTCCTGTTTCAGTACGGTTACCTTGCCTTGCCAGAAATCCGCCCAGCTCTCGGCGGCGGCTTCTTCCGTGGGAAGCTGCGGCAATTCATTGATGCAGTTCGACAGAAAGGTATTGCTGTCGAGCAAGCTCAGATAATTGTCGACCTGTGCATAGAGCATCGAAATGGATTGCAAATCCATCTCAGCACTGTTGGCATTGGTGTTGATGTCGTCCAGAGAAGCACGGATGAGGTCAGAGTCCTGACGGCTCTGGAGCAGTTCATGTTCAAGCTCGTCGAGGGCCGAGGATACTTTCGAGTCACCGCTGCCTGCCAAGCCAAAAGCGCGAAGGACGGTCTGAAAGTCCAATTTAAGGAGTGCATATTTATCACTCCGGGCTTGAAGTGTTTCCTGCTGTTCGAGTGCAGTGTTCAGTTGGGAAAGCAGGCTAGCCTTGAAAGATTTAAGGGTCAGGGAAGGATATCCGAAGGTTTATTGGCACTGTAAAGAGAAGCACGGAGAGCTTTTTCTCTTGCTTCCTGCTCTTCAAATTCTTTGTCATAGCGTGCTTGTAAGGCCTCATTTTTTGCTTCAAGCTCTGCGGCACGTTTATCGAACAAATCTGCCTTTTCTGTATTTCCCTGCTTCCTGAGGGGATCTACACAAAAGCGATACGCACTCATGATCTCCAACGGTGGGTCTCCGCCGATTTCGATGATCTGCTCTGCTAGATCAGCAGCGGTCATGTAATATCGAAAGGCCAGCTGTCGGTCATAGTCTCGCGCATGATTTCCGAAGATCCAATAGTCCTTACAGGTCAGTTTCTTTCCTGTTCGCTTTGCCTCCTCTTCTTTCAGCTTGTCAATTCGGAGCCATTCGGCTGTGTGTTTGCGATGGTAATATTCTGCGGATTCTAAATCGAAAAACTCGATTCCGAAGATGCTCGAAAGAGAAGAATAATAGGTGCATATCTTAGAGTGAAGATTTTTTTCATCTCTTTCAAAGTGCTTCAAAACAAAGGTTTCGCCTTCGGCGGCGATATCCCGAACGTGCTGAACGAGCTCCTCGTCATCGGAACGGTCAGAATTCAGTTCGACAAGACGCTGGATGCAGGAGAGATAAATATCATACCCGAATTCCCGGTATTCTTCCTCGTGTCCGCTGGTGATCGCATCCTGCTCTGAAATAGAGAAGAAGAGTGTTTCCATTTCCTCTTCAATCTCGTAACTTTTTAACTGATTCTCAGTGCTTGCCGTGCCAGTATAAGCAGAACACAATTTATCTAGTTCTTTCAATTGCTGCCAGACATCCTGAGCTTCATTCTGAGGATTCAGTTTCTGACATAGCAGAATGCGTTTCAAATTGCAGCGTCTGCATATGACTTCCACATCGTTTACATCGTAGCAGTCGAAACAGTAGAGCAATCTGCGTTTCTCACTTTCTTCATAATGCTCCATTGCTTTGCTTAGCCATACAACTTTTACTGCATCTGAAACAAAGGTCAAGTCTGCCGCAGTTTCATAGAAGCAGCCAAGATCATAATCGAAATCATAATGTGGGTCTTTTGGAAAAGGATCTGCATGGATGGCTTCAGGAGGCGCAATATAGCCGGGTCTTTCCAGCAAATCATTGTAATATTTAAATGCCCGTTCCAGTTGTTCAAAAAAAGCCTTACACTCGCCCTCAGTGGGGCGGAGTTCGTTCAATATCAAGTCTCGGATCAGAGGATGGATCGTCAGCAGATAGATGTCCTTGTTGACCCGGACCCGTTGCACCCAGCCACGTTCGGACAATTCCATCAGAGCATCCTGTTCTTCCAGAGACTCTCCGTCTAAAAACAGCTTACTGTCCAATCCTTTCTGTGGGAGCAATACCGTATGGCACAGCGCAGTACGATATGCACCCGTCATTTTGCTCAGGTCAAACAATACCTTCAAATGACCGTAAATCGTATCTTTTGTGTATTTGCGGTCCTTGTCACTGGTGACTGGCTGTTGTTTCAAGGAGTGGAGGTTGTATTGATTCAAGGCGTCCAGTACGTCCTGCGCGGTCAGCCGACCCCAAGAGTGCCGGATGCTCTTGGCAATCAAGTGACAGGTCAAGGTATGACCCTGTACCGCATTGATGATATCGCAGAGTACGGCCTCAAGACTGGGGTCTTCGTTTTTCTTCAACTCCAATTCTTTCAGCATCAGTTCCAGTAACATTTTATCCTCCAGAGGATGAATCTCCAGTGCATCGTTGTCCGGTGTGAACCGGGTGGTAATAATGAGGTGCGGCCCACCTAAATCAATCAAGTCGTGATATGCCGGTTCGCTCCGGAGCTGGTCGAGCGTCTGGGTGCTGCTGTCGAAGTTGTCCATCACGACCACGCTGTCCGGCCCCATCGCCGCCAGAAGCTTGAGCTTTTCATGGTACTGCTCTTCCTCCTGCTGCTGGGAAGTCAGGTTGGGTCTGGAAGGGGTATACGTATAACCGGTGAATTCCAGACTCAGGATGGTATTTCGAACCGACTGCTCATAATTGAAAAAGGCAACACGCCGTCCGTTCTGTTTGCACTTTCGCAGAAAGGCACGAGCCGTCTCCGTTTTTCCTAAGCCGCCCAGACCATAGAGGAAAATCGGGCGGACACCGGCTTCCATTTGCGTCTGAATCACCTTCAATTCTTCGTCACGGCTTTTGGGAAGAAACACATCCGGACTGGAAAGACTTTCTTTCAACGGAAAATGCGGTGCGGACAGCTGCTCGATAAGTTCGTTCACTGCTTCCAGCATTTTCGCAGTGGTGATGCGCTTTTCCGGGTCAGCTTCTGCAGCAGCAGAAAGGATGCGGTTCAACTGAGGCAGAACAGGCCGGGCAGAAGGAATGGTATCGGAAGGATAAATTTGGGTGGGTTTCAGCTCTTCGGCTAAATCTTCCGGGAATGTTCGGTAAGCGGCCAGAGCTTCCTTCCGCAGCAGAAAACGCAGTAGTACGCCGACAGAATACACGTCTGCCGCCGGAGTTAAGCAGAACGGCGCACCGCTGTTCACTCCTGTAAAAATCTCTGGGGCGCAGAACAGAGGCGTTGTATAAACTTTCTCGCTGGGGAAGATCGGTGCGGTTTTTCCGCCGGGAGCATCGAGCAAACGGGCAGAGCCAAAATCCAGAAAGACGATACCGCGTAGCGCACCGGTAGACAAATCGCCGTCAATAAAAAGATTCCCGAACGAGATGTCTCCATGAATTGCGGTTTTGTGAAGCGTTTCAAGAGCTTCCAGAACCAGCCGGATCAGGCGCAGAGTTGTAAGGACAGAAGGCGCGGCGACAACGGACGGTTTATTCGGTTCTAAGGCACCGAAGGGATGTTCCTTACTCTGGGGATAGGCAATGCACTCATCCACAAGTTCAGAAAGGAAAAATCCCTTGGCAGGGTTCAGGGTGGGAAGATACAGGAATACACAAGGCAGAACGGTGCCGTCCGGGGATTCGCATACAGGTTCTCCGGGCTGACAGATGGAACATACTTCCAGCTGTTCCAAGTGGGGCAGTGCGTGAAAGGAGCCGTTATAGGCCAGCTGGCTCTGGGTCAGCTCATAGTGTGCCTGCTCATGTAGCCGCTCATAAAATTTCTGTTGCAATTCCGGAGATGCGTCCGGTGCGGCGAGCATGGGATCCAGCGCAATTCCGTTTACGCGAGTGCATCCGACCGGGCAAAACTCTTTGAGCGTGACGTCCAGTGCGGAATCATCCAGATGTGCGGAATAAAGGAGTGCGCTTCCGCCGATGGACGTGCTGTGCAGGATATGAAAGCTCTTTCCATCCACGGTGCGCAGAACGGTTCCGTCTTTCAGTGGGATGCGGTGATGTACGGCCATGAGGATTCCCCCTTTTTTACTTCATCAATTTTATTATAACAAACGCTCTGCTAGAAAGAAAGGCAATGCTCAGGGAATCATGATGACGGCGGCACTGTAATCGTCCAGAGGATGCTGACTGTCCAGATAGCGTTCCAATGCTGGGCCGGAAAAGGGGCAAGGAAGGTGGGATTCCTGAGAGCTGTTCCGAAGAAGGTTGTCTGCACCGTCGGTGAGCAGAAGAAATTTTCCGTGCGAGGGGCGGAGAGAACGATAGACTTTCAGATGCCGCATCATGTCGGCGTTCATCGTCAGGTAGGTGGAATGCGGTACGATTCCGTGAGACGGAGAGGAAATGATTGAAAAGGCAGATGCCTCCGCATCCGGCGGCTGCATCAGGACACAGCCATCGCCCAGATGAGCGCAGAGATAGCGGCCGGAACGGTCAGCGGCAAAGACCAGCAGAGTCGCCGCCAGCGTTTCCGGCCGGACGCCCTGCTGTGCGGCAAAGGCCCGGAGGGTCGGTTGGAGAACGGCAGATACCTTTCGGCGTACGGTGTCGCTGTCGTCCAGCAGCAGGTCGTAAAAATCGTTGAAAAACATCTTGGCGGTCAGGGTGACGACCTTCTGTGCCGCCGCCAGCCCTCGGGGTGAGGTGCTGCAGCCGTCGCTCAGACAGACCGCAATGCGGTCGCTGCTGCGGATGCCGAAAATCTGATCCTGATTTTTTTCACCGTTTTTCAGGTGAAAGCGGCCAGCCTTGGAGAAACTGTAACACTCCATATTGCTGTCGCCTCTCCACTTAATCGTTTTCATCGTCTTCGTCATCATCGTAGTCCTCCTCATCAAAATCGTCGTCGTCCTCCGAGTTGAAGGTGTATTCGGCTTTGGTGCTTTTCAGAAAGTTGTGGATGCACTGGGCGAGTTTCTGCGAGTAGCTGGTCTTCATAATAAAACCTCCGGCTTTATGAATCTGTTTTTCATCCGACGGGGTGGTTTCCCGTTCCGGTGATTACAGTATAGAGAAAACGGAGGGCCGCTCTCAAAAAAGATTCTGCCGGTGAGTCTGCACAAAAATAGAATAATAAATTGTGAAAGATGTCAATATTTTCCGGAGTTTGGCTGTGATACACTGAAAAAACAGCGAATGAGGGTGGACGGACTTTTTTCCGCATGAGACTTGAAGCCTTTATGCGTGCCATAAAAGAAGCAATTACTTAAAACTGCCACAGATACCAAATTATAGGTATAACCTTTTTTGAGCAGACTCGAAAAAATGTGCTATAAATAAGATGTTGAAAATCTTGGGGGGGGGGAAAACATCCCCCTCTGGTTTGAAGTCAAAGGAGGCCGTTGGAATGGAAAACCAAATGATGCTGAAAACGAGAGCGGCGGCGCAGGAAATGAACGATTGGCTGAAAAAAACTCGGGATGAAGAGAACTCGACCCTAATGGATGCGGAAAACCTTCTGGAAATGCTGGGCAGCTGCGACACGGTGATGACCCCGGGCTTTTGCGTGTGTCGTGCAATTCAGATACACTATCCGGAGGTGCTGGAGGGCTTGGATTGCCCTGACCTGAACAAGTCGGGAAGAGAGACAGGCTGGTCGGCAAACGTTTGTAAGAAGGTCGCTCGGAAGCTGGAAAGAACGCCCACAATCGGCCCTCTGCATGAGAACGTATGGAAGAGCGAGGATGCCGACGGTACGCAGAAAAAGCCTCCGCGCGAGAAGACGTGGGCGGCTGTCCTTCAGCGCGGCTACACGGAAAGCCGGGTCAGCTCCAAAAATGAGATCTACAAAATAGCGGTCACGTTCAAGCTGACTGATGAGGAGATCGAACGCCTGTTCCTCCTGTGCAATCAGATGTGGAGTCCGCACAATCTACTCGATGTCGTGTTCAAAACGATGCGCGAGCACTACCGTGATAACCTGAGCTGGAAAGAGATCATGGAGGTCCTTCAGCGTTTTCGGAGCCAGACCAACGGCACTCGCAACCCGGCGGAAGACGCGGAAAATGGCGGTACGCAGCTTATCCTCGGCAAGGTCAAGGAAATTCCGGATTCGGCAGAGGGTAAGGCCGGTGACAGTGCCTTCAAAGACAAGCTGGTGGCAGAACTGGTACAAAATGCCAACTGCTTTGACCCGGTGGAACTCCGTGACGTGGACGGCGAGGACCCACTGTCCGGCAGCTGTATCAACCGATGGGATCGAGAATGTACCTATACGGCAGCTGAGGCTCTCCGGGGTCTTCTCCGCGCGCTGGTGATTCTCTTCCCGGGTCTGGTGGAAAACTACAAGGTGGAAGAAGACGGCCTGCCGAAACAGCTGGAAACGCTCTTCCGCGAGTTGAAAGACTGCATGTGTGCTGTGAGTGAGAAGGCCACCGCACCAAAAGAATCGGCGATGGAGGAAAGGCTGAGGGCTTATTTGGATGGACGGCTGATATCTCTGCGAAATGAGGTAGGCCAGACGATGAAGGTACTCCAGCATAAACAGCCCAACAACCGTACGATCGACCACGACGCCATTTTGTTGTTGACCTTCTTCCTGATTTGGGGGATGCGCTTCAACGCGAACGAAGCGGAGCAGCTGAAAAAGTTCGAGGCAGCGGAACAGAAAAAGCCGGACGCAGACCTCTTTACGAAAAAATGCGGCCGCACCCTGAGAGCTATCGCGCAAATCGACGAAAGCTGCGACCTGAAGGAGCAAATGAAGCAGACGATGACCGCTTTTGACGGTGTTCTGAAAATTTTTGAGGAAGCCGGTCTGGTGGGCGTTGGCCGTGTCTATCTCGTAAGGGCAATGGACCGTCTGGTCGTGGCAATGACGCTGTGCGCCAAGAGGCAGGAAGAAATCGACAAAACAGCCGATTTGGTCGAGTATCTGCTCCATCCGGAAGATTACTGCGACTGAAACTAGAACAGAGGGCATCTGTGTAAACAGCCTTTCTCCTGAACCAATAAGACCCGTACCCACGCCGGATTTTGTCCGAAGGGTACGGGTCTTGTTTACTTTACCGCCGCCGTCAGCCGCTTGAAGGCGTCCTCCTGCGATTCGTGGAAGGCGACGGCCAGCTCCTCGCGCAGGAGAGGAGAATCCCCCCGTGAGTCCAACGCTTCTGCAAACTTTGCCCCGGCAGGTGGAGCTATCACGGTAGACGTTCCTAAACTCCAGACCCCCGGGCTAAGCAACAGTCCGCAGGACTGATTGCTTACTCTGCCGCTGGCGCGTCAGAGCCGCCCTTTTCGAATCCACCCTTGAGGGTGAAACTTCAGAAATTTGCAAAAGAAAAACGTCCGTGTATTTCTACACAGACGTTCTCTTGGTGGGCGCGGGTGGATTCGAACCACCGAAGCTGAAAAGCAGCAGATTTACAGTCTGTCCCCATTGGCCACTCGGGAACACGCCCAGATATTCACTTCACAGCCGTGAACCGACTGCTCAAGTATAATACCATATCCGGGCGGAGTTGTCAACCACTTTTTTCATTTTTCCTGCGGATTCTGGAAGATCAACCTTTTTTATATGCCGGGAGCTGTGCCAGTTCGCCCAGACGCTCGACGGCAACGGACTGCCCGGCGGCGTTCAGGGAGCGGAAATGCTCCAACAGCTGTACCTCCAACGGGGAGAGGGGAGAGCCTGCCGGTTCCAGCGTTGCCGGTTCCGGGGCTTCTTCTTCCTGCGATGCGGTGCCGAAAACCTGATCCAACTGAGAAAGCTTTGCCGCACCGCTCTTTTTGCGCAGGATATGCCGGGCAAAGTCTGCCTGCTGCTGCTCCACAGACCCCCGAAGCAGCCAGTTCACGTCTACGTCCAGCGCGTCCGCCACCTTTTGCAGGTTGTCGATTTTCGGGTTGCGCCGCCCGTTCTCCCAATACTGGATGGTCTGGTATGGCACGCCGACCTGCGCCGCCAGCCCTTTCTGGGTCAGGCCGCTGTTTCTGCGTGCCGACTTGATGCGTTCGCCGATGGTGTCATTCATTTTCATCCCTCCTGCCGTCAGTATACCACCAAATGACGGCAAACGCAACAAAAGTTTGTAAAAATCCTTGACACACTAAAACGTTGTGATATAATACAAACAAAAGAATGTATTTCACAACTGAAAGGAGAGACAACATGAATCCCATTGCAGAATCCATCCACAATTATCAGGAATCCAAACAGTTCCTCCCGGCTGGCTACGACAACTTCATGCGCTACTTAAATTACGTTGATACGGAAGAAAAACTTTTCTCCCGGATGACGTACTGGTTCGTATTTCAGGGTCTGCCCAACGACCAGAACGAGAAGTTCGAGATGGTGAAAGACCGTGCGCGCGAGCTGAAGCTCTGGAACGGCCTTGAACTGAAGATCAAACGCTGGCGCGACAAAATATCGGAGGAGTACACACACGACGAGGGAGAATTTGCGGCCCGGATGGGCGAGGAGTTTGCCGACTATTGTAACCACGGCGAACCGGACGAGGAGAAAAAGCCAGCCGCACCGCTTTGTCTGGGCGATATCCCCAGTCAGCAGACCGAGTGGCTGGTGCCGAACGTCATCCCTTTGGGTGAGATTTCGCTTCTGGGCGCGGACGGCGGCACCGGCAAAGGCATCTGGCAGGCGCAGCTCATCGCCTACGTCACGGCCGGAAAGACCTCGGGCTTCTTCCCACAGCCGCCCCAAAAGACCGGCAAGGTGCTGATTCTGGCCGGTGAGGACGACCCCGGCAAAGTCCTGAAAGGCCGTCTGCTGGCTGCCGGAGCCGACATGAGCCGGGTGCTGGTGGTGACCGCCGACGAATATTATAACCGCACCGGAACGCAGCTCTGCATCAAGGACAAGGCACTGGCCGACTTTGTGGACGAGGCCGAGCCGCTGCTGCTCATCCTCGACCCGTTGCAGAGCTTTCTGCCTGCCACCGTCGAGATGGCGAGCCGCAACCAGATGCGTGGTTCCATCCTGCCCCTGAAAGGCATCAGCACGGCGAAAAATCTCGCCACCCTCATCGTCATGCACACCAACAAAAAGCAGGGAGTGTCCGGCCGTGGACGCCTTGCCGACAGCTCCGACATCTGGGATATCGCGCGCAGCGTCCTGATGATGGGACATTCCAAAAACGACGGCAAGATATACCTCAGCCATGAAAAAAGCAGTTACTCAAAGCCCAGTCAGACCATTCTGATGCACATTGAGGACGTCCGGGTGGAGGGGCTCTGCACCGCAAAGGCGGTCTTTGACGGCTGCACTGACAAGAAGGACGCCGACTTTATCGAGGAGCGGCGGTTCCGTGCCGCCCAGACCAAGGACGACACCGCCGAAGCCATCAAGAACATCCTCGCCGAGAGCCGCCTCGGGAGTATGCCCAATAACCAGCTCCGTGCCGAGGTGATGAAAGAGGTGAGGTGCAGCGAAAAGACATACAATCGAGCCTATGCCGAGCTGGTAAAAGCAGGGGATATTACGAAACGTGCGATTCGCCAGCAGGATGGAAAAAATAAGTGGTTTTCTTACCTGCACTGTGGAGAAATGAACGACCAAGTTTGAAAATAATGATGAATGTACGCTTTATTTTTGAAGTTGCTCTATTTGGCCAAGATGCACTTGCAGACCAAATTTCAACTCGGTCAACGAGGTTGAATTCGGTCATGTTGAGCAAGTTGCTTTTTGGGCATATCAACGATAAAGATTTCAACTTGGTCTTATCATTTCACCCCAGAGGAACCTCAAAAGAAAGCACTTCGCCGACAGAGACCACCGCCCACCACGCAACAAAAAAAGACCACTGCATTTCTGCAACGGCCTTGTATCATCATTCAGCTTTACTTCGAGTGCTTGAAAATCGAGCTGAAAACAAAAAAGAAAAATAATGCGCATCCAGCAAGAAATGACATGCTAAAATCTCCTTTCGCATGTTTTTTTTTTCCATTATAGCACGGCACGGATTTCTATACAAGGATAAAACGAGCAAAGCCGAACGAGAAGCATTTAATACGTATTGACATGATACGTATTAAATGCTATAATGCCAAGTGTAAGGAGGTTGACTGGAAATGCCATTAAAACCACGGGAAATGGAAAAGATAATCCTTGCGGATGGTTGGGTATTCAAAGAACAGAATGGCTCACACCGGCAATATGTTCACCCGACAAAGGAAGGCAAGGTCACGATTCCGTTTCATAAGGGGAAAGAGCTTGACAGGCGAACCGAATTATCCATACGGAAACAGGCAGGGCTGAAATAAGGCTTCTGCCTTTTCCCGGTATCATGACAGGAGGTCAGAACAATGTTATCCATGTATCCGGCTTGTTTTTACAAGGAAGATGACGGCTATTCTGTCATTTTTCCGGATCTGAATTATCTCGCAACGCAGGGAGACAGCTTTGAAGACGCTATGGAAATGGCGGTCGAGTGCCTTGCAAGCTATCTGTATACCGCCCAGCGTGACGGAGAAACCGTACCTGCACCGTCCAAACTGGGCGATATTGACCCGGTGGCCGTCTCCAAAGAGCTTGACCCGGATTTACCGGTAGGTGAAGCAATTGTGAATCTGGTTTCGGTCGATGTTGCAGAGTATGCCAAGAAGCACTTTGAAAAGTCGGTCAAGAAAACGCTTTCGATTCCGGCATGGCTGAATGACGCCGCTATGGCACAAGGAATCAATTTCTCCCGTGTCCTTCAGCAGGCATTGAAAGAACAGCTCCACATGGCGTAAACGCATAAATACACCCGTCCGGCTCACGCTGGACGGGCTTTCTTTTTGTGCGGCGGATGCTTTTCCTCTTGCTCCATTCCGCCGGGTGAAAAGCCCTTTGCAGAGCGTTTTTTCAGCAATAAGAGAAAAATAAGAGGAATTCTGGACGTTTTGGAACGTCTTATAAAGCAAAAATCCCACGATACACGCCGCCATTTCAACGGTATATCGCAGGATTTTTTCTTGGAGCTAGTGACAGGAGTTGAACGTCTTTCCGGATACATTTGCACATGAATTCAGGGTTTTCAGTTCAAAAAGAAAGCGTTAAAGCGTTACTCCAGTTTTACAGGATGAATCTAGTTTTCAGGTTTGTGAATCGAAGTGTTGTCCAAAGTGTTGTCCAACAGCTTTTTGAAAATATCATTGACCGATTGAGCGGTTGTCACATCTTCACCCACCAAAGCATGACTGTATACACCGAAAGTGTCCATATCTTCGGAGTGTCCAACAAGCTCTTTGACCTCACCAGCAGGCAGCTTCTTCACGACACTTACAAACGTATGACGCAGCGAATACAGTGATACCTTTGGGATCCCGTTTGCGTTACAGTAGACTTGCCAGCGTTTATAGAAGTATCCCTCACTTTTGATGTCAAATACGCTTTCACCCGTTCCAGTCACTTCCCGTTGCTGCTCCAATACGGATCGGGCGAAGTTCGGCAGCACAAAAGCTCTTATTGCGTTCTCATTCTTGCCCTGTGTTTCCTCACCTAGCACATTCACGGCACGTCTGACGGTTATAGTTGCTCCCTGCACATCCGACCAGCGTAGACCCAGCAGCTCACCCGGACGCAGGCCAGTAAGAACTTCAAAACGGTAGGCGCAGATAAAGTCATCCCGGCGGCGTTTCCCTCTATAAAGGGTAGAGTCTACGCTGAACAGCGTTTTCAGTGCATCCGGCTGTAATATCGTCTTTCCCTTCAAACGCGCCCCAGCAGGCACGCGCAGCCCCTCAGGGTTAAAGGTCGTAAGCTTTCGGGCGCGGCAGTATTTGCAGAACGCGCGCATATCGGCGCAGAGAGATTGCAGCGTCTTTTTGCTTAGCCCGTCCGCAAATGCTTTGTTGATGACATTCTGCAAATCCTGTTCTGTTAGTTTTGTTATGCGTTTGCGCCCCACTGCCGGAAGTATCCGTGTCCGCCAGCGGCTTTCTACATTCCGACAGTTCCCCGTTCCCGTGGTCTGCTTTAGCGTAGTATACCACTCAGAGTAAATCTTCTCTATCCGTTCGCCACTGGGATTTACACCCGTTTCTAGGGTGTATCTGAAAACAGGATTCAGATGTGCAAAATGCTGAAAGAGATACAAGTGGCCGCAACCAGTACAAACGC
>ERZ808240.3672-NODE-3672-length-14612-cov-3.060933_pt1 | contig 14612 bp, 14 predicted proteins | sample MGYA00521084_ERZ808240 | MGnify/ENA primary metagenome ERZ808240 (study PRJEB31516, sample SAMN03275571) | gut metagenome | biome: mammalia-associated habitat; material: feces | host: Papio cynocephalus | place: Kenya | collected 2012-08-06 ... | reverse complement strand
TCTCTACTGCTTCTTCGATGTTTTTTGTTAAAGCATCTTCTGCTTCTGCACCTTTGCAATATTGTAATAATGCATCTAATGCTTTGTCTTTACTTCTTGCCGATGTGTTTAATAGAATTGTAGTACACCCACATTGTGGATTCAATTCTGGATGATGGATTTCTCGCCATTCTAATGTATACTTTGCTTCTCCTAATTCGAAATAGTCAAATGGACATAGAAATATCACAATCGTTTCTACTAATGCATCGTATCCTTCACCTGGCTTCAAATGCTTCACTTTTTCTACAGAATGATACGCTATACTTCTTTGCATAAGATTATCATAATAGTTCTGCATCTCTAGGATGTAGATCTTATTGTCACCTATAAACTTTACATCATAGCGTACTCCTCTACTTGAAAAGAATGGTTTTTCTGTAACTTCTGTACCATGAAATGCTAAATGTTCTACTTTTCGTTTAGTGATGACTTCAATCATTGTTTTTGCAATGCCTAGATTTTCTTCTTGGGACATAACTGTCGAAAACATCCAATAGTTTGTAAATGTTAGATTTTGTATTTTGTTTTGCATATTCATATAAAAGCTCCCTTCAATATGAATATTCACAAGTTTTGAAGAAAATCCTTAACCATTTGTATTTTCTAATTGTATTGTAATGACATAACAAAACAGAGGCATAGCACCAAAGTGATGTTTTACCTCTGTTGATGGATATAATCTAAGAATCTATCAAGCTTTTATACTTAACAAGAAGATTACTTTAGATAAATTCATCTGTCTATAATATTCTTTTCTATTGTACTTGATAAGAAAACATTTTCATTCATACATACTCTTCAAAAAAAGTTTTCCACTATTCGTTCGAAACACATTTTTTTCAAATTGTGAAACAACATTGGCATACTTATTGGACTCGTCTGCATTTACTAGAAAATCAGCTTCTAATAAAATTTGCCAATCCAAACCTACTACACCGGTATACGTATGATGGTGGCACACTAAAAATATAATTCTCTCTTTCATTGCTTCATCTATCGCAATATCAAAAAAGAATTCTCTCAATAATGCTTCACTCTCCTTGATGTTTCCCATACGTATTTCCGTATTTTTTTCTGCATAATGGGCACGCTATATCATGCACAATTGCAGCAATTTCTAATATCTCTTGCGTTCTTGCATCAAGAGATTCCAATTTACCGATTTCCTCCGCAAATGCATAAACTTTCAAAAAATGCGCAATATCACTTCTTGTTTGCCCAGGATAGACAATCATTTTTTGCATGATTCTTTCTTTCATTTTTCCATTTCCTTTTCTATCCACAATATTAATAAATTTACTATTTTTTCTTGTTGCGTTGCTGATAAGGCAACGCCTTTCTCTACGTGATACCACTTATATAAACATCCTCTGCAACAACATGCGCACGCATGTTGGGCAATAAATACTGGATGGCCATGCATAGGTGTCTGCTTCCCATCATTTTTGGGATATGCATCGGCAAGTTTGATTCTCACAAAATCTTGTGCATGTTTCCGAATCGTTTCCAAACCCTTTGTTCGAACATATTCTTTATCTTCTTCTTTCAAATGAAATGAAGAGCGAAATTTCGATTTTGATAATTTATACAACGCTTCAATTCTTGTTTGCATGAAACAAAGATACTATTTCTTATTCAATTTGTGAATACCAACAAGCATCAATACCGCACCAACAACTGCAACCCCAATTCCTACATACAATGTTGTTCTAACAGTAAGAATACTCAATAGAAATCCACCTACAAATGAAGCAAACAAGCCACCAATCGTACCAGCTGCACCTATAATAGCTTGCCCTTGATTACGATCTTCTGGTGCAATATTTTCATCCGCAAAGTATACAGATGCAGGAATTAAAATAGCATACGAAAACATCTGGAACACCATAGCAATGTAATACACTGTCATATTTGGAGCCAGTAAGATCAAAACATCTTTCACTACCCAAGCCACGGCAGAAAATGCCAATAGTTGATTCACATGAAATTTCTTTAATAATAATGCAAATCCAAACATTGGTGGCAATTCGACAAGTGCTTGAATAAATGTTGCCGTACCTTGACTCCCTGCATCACCACCAATTTCTTCGACAATGTTGATCATATAATTATTAATCAACATATGTGTGAAAAATAACATGATCATTGCTAATACAACGATTAAAATACTTGAATACTTTTGAAAGAATGCAACATAAGAAATCTTTGTTTCTTCTTGTTGTACAACACTTTTTTCTTCTGGTGGATCTTGTAATGAATTGACAACAGCAATTGTCAAAATAGCTGTAGCAAGCAACCATATCGGAAGAATAGAAGCATCTCTCCATTTTATCAATTGTCCAATACAAAGTGCTGCCACAGCATATGCTGCAGATCCAACGCCTCTTCCTAAACCATAATTGATTTTCGCACCTTCTTTTTCATACACAAATGCCAAAGAGTTTAAATACGGAATACCAATCGAAGCAAATGCAAAACCAATAACAGAAAGTACAATCGTGAAAATAGATTCACCAGGAATAAAAAACATTAATGCGTATGCAACACAAGCAACAACTAAAGTGAAAATGATGAATTTTTTCTCATTCCATTTTTTTGACTTATCTACAATTGGTGCCATTGTCGTTTGCCCAATTAATGCTATAACACTAACAAGTGTCAATAACATTCCAATAATAGACGTGTCTAATCCTTTATATTGAAGATAATTATTCGCAAAACCTGCTGTTCCGCATACTAAAAAGAAATAAAAGCAATTAATCAAAGCATACTTAAGATTCAAATTTTTGTATTTCATATAGCACCTCTTTTAATTATCTCTATTGTAACTTTAAAAAACATTGAAAAGATGATACTAGACAAACTTGGAACAATGTTTCGGGAAATAATGCATGATACAAGAAATTATTGACGACTTTGCTATAATAATAAAGCACACGAAAGTGAGGAAATGAAAATGAGTAAAGTTGATGTTATTAGTGGTTTTTTAGGTGCTGGTAAAACAACTTTGATCCAGAAACTGATTAAAGATGTATTTGCTGGAAAAAAAGTTGTATTAGTAGAAAATGAATTTGGAGAAATTGGTATTGATGGCGGTTTCTTAAAAGAAGCTGGTATCGTAATCAATGAAATCAATGGTGGATGTGTTTGCTGTACATTACAGGGTGATTTTCATGATGCCTTATTAAAAGTTGAAGAAACTTATCATCCTGACCACATTATCATTGAACCAAGTGGTGTAGGAAAATTGTCTGATATTCTTTCTATTGTTAAGTCTGTGGAAGGATTGGAATTAAACAGTTATAGTACAGTTGTGGATGCAAAGAGATGTAAAACATATCACAAAAACTTTAAAGATTTCTTTGATGATCAGATTCATACAGCTTCTTGTGTAATCTTAAGTAGAACACAAATGGTTGAAGAAGATAAGCTAAACGAAGATATTTCTATCATTCGTGAATTAAATCCTGATGTCAGAATCATTACAACACCTTGGGACGATTTAAGCGGAAATAGTATTTACGAAGCTATGACTGGTTCTTCAAACGGATTCCCAGAAGGGATCGAAGAAATTGATTTTGATGAAGACGAACACGAAGAACACCATCATGATCATGAAGAAGAGCATGAATGTTGCTGCCATCATGACCACGATGAAGAGCATGAGTGCTGCCATCACCATGACCATGAAGAAGAACATGAATGTTGTTGTCATCATCATGATCATTCTGATGCAATTGAAGAAGCAAATGAAGGTTTGTCTGAAGGAAATAAGATTCACATTGGCGGAGGTGAAGAACATCATCACCATCATCACCACCATCATCATGATGGACCTGATGCCGATGATGTATTTGATTCAATTGGTATCGAAACGGTTAACAAATATACAGAAGAAGAAATTCGTACAGCTTTGTCTAAGTTAGGCGACAATATTGTACGTGCCAAGGGAATCGTACCAACGCATGATGGTTCTTGGCTATTCTTTGACTATGTTCCTGGTGATACAGATATTCGTATTGGTAAGGCTGCATATACTGGTTTAATTACAGTAATTGGTGAACATGTTGATGTAGAAAACATCAAATCTATCTTTCAGGTGAAGTAATATGGCTACTCCTGTATACTTATTTACTGGTTTTCTAGATTCTGGTAAAACTACGTTAATCAAAGACACGATGGACGATCCTGGCTTCATGGATGGCATTTCTAGAACATTGATCGTTTGTTTTGAACAAGGCGAAACAGAATACGAGGAAAATTGGTTGCAAGAGCACAATGCATTTATTGAATATGTTGATGATGTGGATACATTTACACCAGAAAAGATGCATGAATTAGATACGATCTATCACCCATCTCAAGTATTCATAGAGTGGAATGGTACTTTAGCTGTTCCAGAAGCCATTATTTCTGACATGCCAGATTTTTGGCCACTAGTACAAATTCTTACTCCAGTAGATGCTTCTACTTTTTCCACATTTATGGGACCACTAAGACAAATGATGTATGAACAATTGCGCTATTCTGATACAGTTATTTGCAATCGTTGTACAGAAGAAACATCCGGAAGTATGTTAAGAGGAAACATCAAAGCCATCAATCGAAGAGCACAGATTTTCTATGAAGGCGCATTTGGTGAGGCGGTCGAATTAAAAGATGGTGGATTACCATTTGATATCAATGCTCCATTAATAGATATAAAAGATGAAGATTATGGTCTGTGGTATATGGATGCGGTAGAAAATCCTCAAAAATATGATGGAAAAGAGGTCATCTTACGTGGTTATTATGCTGAAAAAATTCCTGGATATCATCAGACATTTATCATGGCACGTCGTGCTATGGTGTGCTGTGCAGCAGATACTTCAGAATGCGGAATTACAGTAACTGGTGTAAAGATTCAAGAATTAGAGATTGGCAAATGGTATGAAGTACAAGGGCATCTCAAAACAATTCCTATGGAAAATGGTGGAGAAACTTGTGTATTGTATGCTGATCGCATTTCACATTATCAAAAACCAGAAGAAGAATTTGTAACATTTAACTAACAGTTGTGAAAACACAACTGTTTTTTTGGCTAACATTTTCTTTTTCTATAAAAAACAAGAAATTTCACATCTTTCTTTTGAGACTTCTTCACACAATAATGCTAAACTAGAAAGGTTCAAAAAAAGAGGAAGTATTAATATGATGAATAAACTAAAACAAATTTTTTCAATCAAGAGAATTGTCTGGTTTCTTTTCGTATCTGGACTCTTCCTTGTATTTTATACGCCACACCTTGCGTACAAAGTTGATCTTGCCTCAACTAGCGAAGGAACGATTTGCTTAGCAAACTACAATACGGATCGTGGCGAAGAAATCTTTGAAAATTATAACTATCAAGGTCATAAAACGTGGGCTTCAGTTTCTTCTGGCTCAAAAGAAATATTGATTACCGATATTCCAATTGTTACAAATAGTTTACAAATGCAATTGCAAGATATCAAAAGCATGGTCATCAATAAAATCACACTATCTTTTGGCCCAATGAAACTACGTGAATACACAGCTGATAATTTTACATATCAAATTGCTGGATCACAAGGTATTGATATTTCACTAGAAAATGATCAAATTCACTTGAATTTACAAAATGTATCTGGTTTTATTCAATTCCCAGAAGACGAATATTTACCAAAATACCTTATTGTACAACTTTATGTTGTAATTTGCTTAATTGCATGGTTTATTGCAGTACTGTTAGACAAACACATTACTTTCATTGCTAACATTCCTTTAAATGAAGTCATGTTATTAGCAAGTCCTTGTTGGATTTTCTTTATGATGGAAAATATCCTAGGAAACTTCTATTACATCAATATGGGACTACGTCTACTCAATGTAGGTATCATGATCGTCATCTACAAAATCATTCACTTGATATTTAGAAGATTACCAATGGGATTAAATATTTCCAATCTATTGTTCACAATATATGCAATCGTATCCACATTTGTTGTAAGATTCAGAAACCGTCCAATTGCACCATGGGACTTTTCAGCACTAGGTACTGCTTTAGATGTTGCTAGTAACTATGATATTCAAATCAATTACATCATGGTATGCTCTCTGATTACTTGTGCAATTCTGTATTTAGTGATGCGTGCTACCCCACGAGATAAGACAAAAATCAACAAGTATTACGTTGCATATCCTATTATCATTATTGTCGTTGCACTATTCTTTAATAGTATTGGTTCATATTATCTTTGGGACATTCGTTTATTATCCACTTTCCAAAACGAAGGAACGACGCTTTCTTTTACTGGACTTGTTAGACAATATATTGAAAACCAACCAAAAAAGCCAGATGGATATAGTGAAGACGCTTTAGAAAAGCTCAAAGAAATCTATAGCGAACATGCTAAACAAGCAGTCAATGAAGATGGAACAAAACCAACAACGATTATCCAAATCATGAACGAATCTTTTTCAGATTTAGATATTGGTGGAACAGACTATGCAGATAACATGACACCATTCTTCAACTCTTTAGATAACACGATTCGTGGAAATCTCTACGTTTCTGTAAGAGGTGGTGGAACATGTAATACAGAATATGAAACACTTACAGGAAACACAACTGCATTCTTCCAAGCAGGTGTATATCCATACAACATGTATATGAATCGTTCTGTACCTTCTACAGTTTCTTATATGAATCGAAATGGATATGACACAACTGGTATTCATTTAGGCAAAGCAACAAACTGGAATAGAAGAACCGCCTATGAAAAACTACAATTCCAAAACACAGAATTTGCGGAAACATTTGATGGATTAGAAACGATTCATGGCTATCCAACAGATGAGCAAGACTTCGAAAAAGTCATTGAATCCTATGAATCCAATAAAGGCAAAAATCAATTTATCTTCAATGTCACTTATCAAAACCACGGTGCTTATAAAAATGCTGATGATTTGCAGCAAACTGTAGATTTATCAAGCTATGGTTATGAAAATTATGATACAGCAGAGAATTATCTATCTTTGATCAAATTAACAGATGAAGCATTTAAAGAACTTATTGAGTATTTTAAAAACGTTGATGAAAATGTCATGATTATCATGTATGGTGATCATCAGCCTTCATTAGGTGCAGCATCTGATCGACTTTTCTTCCCAACAAGTGGGACACCAGAGGAAGACATCAAGCAATATGTAACGCCTTTCCTCATTTGGGCAAACTATGATATTGAAGACAAAACATACGATAAACTTAGTGCAAATTACATGTCTTCATTAATTCTACACACCGCAAATATGGAATTAACGCCTTATCAACAATTCTTATATGAATTGAAAGACAGCTACCCAGTCATTAGCTTATATGGTTGTTATGATTCTTTAGGAAATTTCTATGAATCCGTAGATGATATTGATGATGCCCTTATTAATGAATATCGTATGTTGCAATACAATAACGTATTTGATAAAAAACGTGACATTGAACTCTTTTACCCAAAGAGCTCTGAAGACAAGAAAACAGACCAATCAACTGAATAACATAAAATCGAGAATAGTTACACAACCCCCATTGTGAACTATCTCGATTTTTATTACTTACTAAACACTTAAAAACGCGATTCTTTTTGATATCATTATTTTGTCGGCTACCTCCCGACCTCTGGAAAGGAGGTGAGTACTTGTGGAGTATATTTTCGCTTTTCTGAGTTCTCTCGTAGCAGGTAGCGTTTCATACTATATCTGCAAATGACTGGATAGAACCGGAAATAAAAAATAGTCGATCAGCCTAGGCATTGAAAAAGGAGACTGTTCCAGCAGTCTCCTTTTTTGTACCTGTGGCTTATCGCTTTTCTAGCCATCTAAAATATAACATAAATATGTTTTATTTCAAGTATTGCAAACAATGCTTTTTATAAAAAATTCCGAACAAATTCTTGTTTTCGCGTATATGGTTTCCACTGTGCTCCTGGATCATCATATTTCATAAAATTTGTCCAAGCAGTAATCATGGCTTCAGAAATACGATAATCTTTGATTGTCATATCTCTCCAACAACGATCTAATGTACCAAATACATACCACAATTCAGAAGAATGAAACGCACCCGCTTCATCACTAGGTAATTTTCTATTAAAGTAATACATATAGACAGGTTTCCGAGAATAATTCGCACGTACATTTGCAAAGTTTACACATCCTTGATAAAACTTTGTTTTCCTTGCATCGCTTCCTTTTTCCACAGTAATATCATCACCAGTGATTCCAATGATATATGGAATATCTGCAATTCTACCATTCTTTGCGGCAGCACCCATATCCTCAAGCAATACATATCCATCATTTACAGGTCCAAACGTTAAGCCATTGCTTTCTTCATATAATTTTGGCAATATTTCTACAAGTCTTTCAGCATTAACATTACGTAAACCAGCTAAACTCTTAACGCCGCACAATTGTTTGATTCTTTCTCCAATATGATATGCATCTTCTAGCTTTTTGGTTGTACACAATCCGTTATCTACGCCTCCACCAGACTGCATAATTGCACTATGAATCATACCTCTTGTTAAAGGTGATGACACTAAAGCCTGTACACTCATTGCGCCTGCAGATTGGCCAAATATTGTAATACGATTGGGATCTCCATGAAAATTTGCAATATTTTCATGTACCCAACGCAAAGCCATGATTTGATCTAATAACCCATAATTGCCTGTTGTACGAAAATTATTTTCTTTTGTTAATGCAGGATCTGCATAAAACCCAAAAACACCTACACGATAATTAATGGTCACTAAAATAACATCATGTGAAGCAAACTTTTCTCCATCAAATTCCATTTCTGAACCAAATCCATGATCAAATGCTCCGCCATGTATCCAAAATGCCACAGGAAATGTTCCTTCTTTTCGTGGAGCCCAAATGTTCAAATACAAACAATCTTCACTTTGTAATGGTAAAGGATACTTTGGATTTGTATAAAATTCCTTCCCATAAAAGCCATGTTTCGGATCAGCTTGTGGGCATTGTGGTCCAAATTCCAACGCAGAATATACACCATTCCACTTAGCTTTCTTCATTGGCACTTTAAAGCGTCGCTCTCCTATAGGCGGTTCAGCATAAGGAATTCCTCTAAATATCATACTCGAAACTTTTGCTTCACCTTCAAGTATTCCTAGTTCTGTTTTGACTTGTACTGTTCTCATCACACACCTCACAAAAAAAGAACTCAGTCTTTAACTTCCTTTAAATTCACGAAGTCAAAGAAGGAATTCTTCATAAGATCCAAAATCATTTGCTTTGTTTCTTCAACAGACATAGCACCACCAATTTCATTTACAAACATACGTATTGTAAATGCCAATGACTCAGCATAATAGCGACTCAGTAATGCATTAGAATACTTTGGAAGATAATCTTCTCTACGATATCTTTCTAGAAACTTCAAAACTAATATTCTTAAGTTATCACGAATCATATCTTCAAAGCTGTTTTGTCCAGTCACATGATAAGCAATGCGATAAAATTGCTTATTTTCAAGTAAAACGGATAAAGAATCAGTCAGAGCTTTTTCAAATTCTCCACTTATAACGGAATCCTTTGTTGTTTCAACAATGTCATGGTATATGATCCAATTTAAACAATCATATTTATCACTAAAATAGTTATAAAACGTTGCACGAATTACACCTGTTGCATCACAAATCTGTTTGATTGTAATCTTTTCAAATAAATTCCGTTCCATTAATTGCCGAAGATTTTCAGCCAAAGATATTTTCATGAGATTTTTATGATATTCCATAACTACCTCATCACAACATATGTCACAATCATGTAAATGCCGAAGAAAACCATCAAAGCTCCACCAATCATACCTACGATTCTTTGATACTTCGCTCCTAAATTATAACCGATTAGCAACGCAGATAACACTGCTAAAAACGTAATTATAAAAGAAATACTTGCTGCAAATATTGCATGTACTGCTAAAAAGCCATATGCTGCACCAACAAATAAGGTATCTAAACTCGTTACACACGCTAAATGCAACAATTGCTTCTCATCAAAATGATCATCTAACTTTTCTTCAAAATTTTTATTCAAATACGACTTTTCAATTAACATAGCACCAACAAAAAATACGATTAATGAAGCAATTGTGATTTCTGCACGTGCTTTAAAGAAATTTGCGGTCAAAATCTTACTTCCAGCAAAGCCAATCATAAACATGATCGTAGCAACGATTGCAAATTCCAATGCGTAACAAAGAATTTTACGCAGTTTCAAATTACGTAACTGTGCACCTTTGTTCATCATTACAACAAATCCATCAATAGAAAGCCCTATAAATATCAATATTGCCTGTAACATCTTCCTTTCTCCTTTTGCACATCTATTTTACATAATCTACAACCAGAATAAGATATACAATTCTATCAAAATGTTAAAGACTGAAAAAGTCCTGCTGGCACAGGACTTTTTCATTCCACTTATAGGGAGGGAAAGAAATTACTACTCTTCTGGAACAACTATATAGTACTTTCTACTTGTGAGAAATTTATGTTGAAATTGTGAAAGATTCGTGAAATTCAACATATTACAATACCTAATAAGCTCGCTAATGCAATTGCTTGTTCTTGATTTACGATTACTCCTTTTAAGTTTTCTGGCATAACCGCAATACCTTGAATATTACTCGTCGATAAATTGATATTGAATAGTGGTGTTTCAGCAATTTCACAGCTTTGTAAACTACATTCATTGATCTCTACAGAATCTAATTTGCACTTATATAATGAACCTTCATCAAATATTGTTTTCTTACATCTAACACGCTTCCATTTGGTACCATTAAAATTCACATATGCGCATTGTACATTTAAAAACTGCACATCTGTAAAAGTACACAAAGACATGTCTATTCCAGTCATACGACAATTTCGAAAGACACATCTACGAAATACAGACTCTTCAAAAGATGTATTCGATAAATCACAATGCTCAAATATTACATCTACAAACAAACACCCTTGCATTTTGCCATGCATCGTAACATGCTTAAATTCACATTCATAGAATTCTACTTGTGCAAAACTTTTTTCTACAATATTTGATTGAAACAATGCATTCTCCGTGCGATTCTCTACAACATCACACAATTGCATTTCTACTAATGTATTTGAAAATGATGGTTCTATAATTTTCTTCATAGATTGCATAATACCTTATCTATATAAAAATTAAGGCACCTATCATGTGGTGCCTATATCGTTTACTAGTCTTTTTGAGCAAGTATCGTTCCATCATTTTTCCAAATACTCTTTTCTGGAACAACTCCTCTTACACAACTTGTAGGATACACTCTACTGTCTCTACCAATCACTGTTCCTGGATTCAACACACTGTTACAACCCACTTCTACGTGATCTCCTAACATAGCTCCAAATTTCTTTAAACCTGTTTCTATTTCTTCTCCATGCACTCTATCATGTACAACGACAAGTTTTTTATCACTCTTTACATTTGAAGTTATCGATCCTGCTCCCATATGAGAATAATAGCCAAGTATTGAATCTCCTACATAATTGTAATGTGGTGTTTGTACATGATCAAACAAGATGACATTCTTCAGCTCACAACTATTACCAACAACACAATCTTCTCCAACCAATGCACTGCCTCTTATAAATGCACAATGTCTAACTTCTGTATTTGCCCCTATAATGCAAGGTGCACCTAAGTAAGCAGATGGAAAAACATGTGCTGTTTTATGTACCCATACATGTTCTGAAACTTCATCGTATTCTTCTTTTGGTAATTGAGAACCAATCTCAAGAATCAAGTCTTTAATGCCTTTCAAAGCTTCCCATGGATATGTAAATTGACTAAGAAAGGTTTTTGCTTGTGTGTGATTCAAATCATATAAGTCTTTTATTGTATACATCGTATTTCCTTCTTTCATATCTATTATACTCATTCTGTTGTAGCATCTTCACTAAATTGTCCATCTGGTAATTCTTCTTGGGTTATGATTTCTCCTTGAATCACCTTTTGTATTTCATCTTTTACAAAAGTAATTTGATTATCATATGGATATACTACAGATAGTCTCTGTCCTGGTGCAGATGCACAGATTTCCATGCCTGTTGTTCCTGTAATATGGTAATTCACAATATTCCAGTCAATGCCTTCATCTAATTGTTTTTGTGCTAGTGCATAAAATGAATCTGCAGAAATATTTGTCAAAAATTGCCCGTCAATTTCATTTAATAATGCATTAAACTTAGTGATAATTTCTTTAGACACTAACTTATTGATAATTGCTTTCATCACGATTTGTTGATGCATATTTCTGCCAAAATCACCATCTGGTAGATTTTCACGCTCTCTAACATACATCAATGCATAATCTTCATTTAAATCCATTGTTCCTTCTGGAAAAACCATTCCATTAATTGCAGTAAAACCATATGGATTATCAATCGTAATACCACCTAAAGCACGAATAATTGCCATAAAAGTATCAAAGTTTACTAGTACGTAATTTTCAATGTCAACACTATAAATATCACTTATTTCAGAGATTGTGTTATCTAAGCCAACCAATCCAAGATGCGTTAATTTATCACGCGTTCCATTGTAATATGGATTAGGAATCCAAGAATCTCTTGGTAAATTTGCTATGAGGATTTGATGTGTATTTGGATTTACTGTCACTGTCATATCTACATCTGTTCTACCTTGTAGAGACAATTCACCAGTTGTATCATTTCCTCCAAAAAATATCGTAAATGGTTTATTCGTCATATTGATTTTTACGCTATCTGCAGAAGATTCAATTACACGATCTATCGAATAAAGAATTCTTGTATCCGCTTCAAAGTTTTCATAGCCAGGAATATCTTCTATTGTAGAAGCTAATGCCTCAGACATGATTAATATATCTATACGGTTATCATATAATGCCTCAACCGCTTCACTTAAAGAAGCCTTATCAATCGTTTGGATTTGCGTACCCGTAAGCTCATTCAATTTCTTTACCGCATATTCTTGATTCAGAGTGTCTGTTGCTATAGTCGTACCATATACAGCATTTGCATAGTCTTGTATGTTTACATTTTTATAAACACCATTACTCTCTTCTTGCGGCAAAGGTATCGTATTCTGATACTTATCACCATATTGTGCTTTATAATCTTCTGTTAACACATATAAATTAATACGTACTTTGTTCCCTAATGCACTTTCAAATAAATCTGTTATTTTATTGATATACAAAGGCGTAATAGCACTAATAATGCCTAGACAAACTGCTAATGTACAATTCACAAACTTCTGAAATCTATTTCTAGGTAAAAAAATAGAAGTGAATATTCCTGTTAGAATAAGTAATAAAACAAGAAATCCCAATACTAAAAATGCCCATTTTCTAGGAAATATAGGTGTATTATATAAAACAAGAAATGTTGCTGCAGAAGCAATACAAAGAAGCAACCAATAAAACTGTGAAGAAAGTGTTCTTTTTCTTTTCTTCAGTTTTCTTTTTTTCAAAGGCTTTGGTTGAATTTCTTCCTCAGTTGTATCATCAAAATCATACCTATTCTGCATTCGTTTCCTCTGGAACTAATTTTCCTATCAAGACATATCTACCATCATACGTATCATAGTTACATGTACTCAACATAACGATTTTATCTGTCGCTTCAATACTTACTTCAGATGTAAATGTAGAATTTTGTACAAACCGACTAACATAATTCATAAAATCATTATCATCACTAAATGAAGTACGCACATAATCATCTTGTCCATTAGACAACATACCCGCTACAGGATACACAACATAATTTTGATTAGGTGTATAGATATGTATTTCTTTGTGTGTATCATAATAAGAAGCATTCTTAAACTGCTCTATAGCCGCAAACATTGTTCCATTTCGCATATTATGTGCATACATAACCGTATTTTTATCACTAAAATCACTATTATTATTCACATCAATAAACACACAACCAGAATTGTTATACTCCCCATTAAACAAATGATGCAAATAATACTCATTATCCTGCCCTTTTACAAACGGATAATCAATGGTACTATCATCCATTTTTATCCAACCAGCTATATCTGCATTCATTTCTCTCAAGGAATCCCAATCATACCCTGTAGTTTCTTGTGTTTCTTCATCTTTCACTGTCACTTTAGGCAACAATTCTGTATATGTCTGTTCACTCACTTTATACTCATGTAACTCTTTATACAAATTCCAACCAGAAAACCCAGCAATTCCTAAACAAGCAACAATCAATATATCTGATAGAATTCTACCAAACTTCGTTAATTTTCTTTTCTTCTTAGCCATACTTTCTTCTTTCAATACCATTTCATTGTATGCGTATTTAGGAATGGATGCAAGGAAGCTAATTTAAGATTACTTTAATAAAATGCTTTCAACAATACGTAAAAATTAAAAAAAACAAAAAGAAGCAGATAGAATGCGCTACTTAAACACTCCACTAACTTCTTTTTTTAATATAATACTACTTTGTGCTATG
>ERZ808240.3670-NODE-3670-length-14617-cov-33.291031_pt1 | contig 14617 bp, 10 predicted proteins | sample MGYA00521084_ERZ808240 | MGnify/ENA primary metagenome ERZ808240 (study PRJEB31516, sample SAMN03275571) | gut metagenome | biome: mammalia-associated habitat; material: feces | host: Papio cynocephalus | place: Kenya | collected 2012-08-06 ... | reverse complement strand
AATGCTTGTGACATAGCTTTCATATCCAAATCTTCAATACATACACAATCATAGGCATTGGCTATCTGCCTTGATAATTTATGCAAGAAGTCTTTTCTTTGATTAGCTACTTTTTCATGTAGTTTAGCAACTTTAAGACGTTGCTTATTCCTTTTTTGACTGCCTGTCACACATTTAGAGAGTTTTCTCTGTTCTCTTGCTAACTTTTCTTGAGATTTTCTAAAATATCTTGGATATTCAGCAGAAGTATTATCACTTGCAACATATAGTTCTTTCATAGAAAAGTCTAATCCTAAGAAAGTTTTAGGTTCTACTGTTTGTATTTGACTTTCATACTCACATAGAATACTTGCATAATACTTTCCACTTGGAGTTTGACTTATAGTCACAGACTTAATTTTATGGTCTTTAGGTATCTGTCTATGTTGTTTTACCCTTACTAAGTCCACTAATTTCGGAAGTTTTAAATAACCATTTTTCAATGTGATAGTATTTCTTTGATTATTTGTAGTGTAACTTTTTCTATTTTTATGTTTACTTTTGAATTTTGGAAATCCACTTTTAGGATTATTGAAAAAGTTGGTAAAGGCTTTTTGTAAGTTCATTTGAGCGTTAGCAAGTGCCAAACTATCCACTTCTTTTAGCCATTCAAATTCGGTCTTATATTGTGCAGGTGTATTATTTAATTTTTGTTTGGTTTGTTGGTAGTAATCTATCTTATCTGATAACATCTTATTATAGATAAATCTTGTACAACCAAACGTTTTAGCAAATATTATCTTTTGTTCTTCATTTGGGTATATCCTAAATTTGTATGCTTTATTTTGTTTCATGTTTTTCACCTTGCCTTTCTATATATTTTCTTATAGTTTCAATATTTGCTCCACCTGTAGAAATCAAACAAAAACTTTGACTCCAAAAATATTCTTTCCACAATTTCTGCTTAATTTGTGGATATTCTTTTTTTAGTAATCTACTACTTGCACTTTTATATGCATTTATGAATTTGCTTATTTCTGTGTTAGGGTGTGCTTTGAAAAGTATATGTACATGGTCTATATCGTGATTCCATTCCTGCAATGTTATATTATATTTAATATTTAGGGCTTATGTATTAAAATGTTCTGCATATTGAATAATTATATCATAAATCATTTATAAAAGCAATAAAAAACCGGATGATTTTATTCGTCCGGCAAATATTTTTTTATTTTCAGCTTATAGTTCCGTCAGCTGCGTATGCAAGCCAGTAATCAACATTGCCGTCAAGACTCTGATAAGTTCCGTCAAAGCCTGTTGAAGGTGTATTGACCGGATAACAGCCTACATATCTGTCAACATTTGTTGTTGCATATGCTGATGCGGTAAGTACAGGGAATGTACCGCCCTTGTTTTCATACTTTACTGCCCACACACAGCCTTCTGAATCATCTGATTTTACTTTTTTGTTTACTCTTTCCTGCATAATGTCAGCGATATGTTCATTAACAGAATCATATTTTTTCATGCTGTCAATTGCAACTGTTGACGGCAGATCGGATTTTAAAGGGTAGCCATCATAAATATTAAGAACACTGATATTTTTTGCTTCATATTCCTGTGAAACGGTAAGAGCCGCATTGAAAACTACTTTTGCCTGAGCATTTGTAGTTTTAAGACGTGCATTTCTTATAAAATAACTCATTGAAGGTATCAAAGCACCTGCAAGAACGGCTACTATTGCCAGAACTACCATAAGTTCAACCAGCGTAAAGCCTTTTAAATATTTTCTATTCATAAAAAAGTCTGCCTCCTGCATTCAAGATATTAACGAAACAATTATATATATTTATTATAACATATATCCTTTGTTTGTCAATACTGCGGAGTCTTTTTTGTGGATTAATCCCAAAACAGATATAATTTTAACTGCATATTGCTAAAAAAATCAGCTGAATGTGCCAAATTCAGGACAGCTGTTATAGTTCTCAGGCGGATTAGGATACTGACCAACTATTTTATCGTTCTGGTCATCTTTTGTCCACTGAGCTCCCTCAAATGTACCCTCGTCTTTATCAAAATCAAGATAGCACCAGCCGCTTGCTGAACCGTTTCCGCTGAGAGCCTCAACTATAGCTTTTTTAAGCTCATTTGTATCAGCATTTTCACCGTATGAACAAGCCATAGGATTTACAATAAAGCTTTCATTTACAGTACGTCCCTCTGTTTCCATCTGTGTTGCATAGTTGTTTGCCGCATTGAAAACAACCTTTGCATTTGCATTGGCAGTTTTAAGACGTGAACTTTTTACATACCCCATCATTGAGGGTACAAGAATAGCTGCAAGAACACCTATAATTGCAATGACAACTATGAGTTCAACAAGTGTAAAACCTTTGATTCTGTTCTTCATAAAAATCAATCCCCTCTCTTTAAGTCATATAATATCACAGTAAAAATACAAAAGTCAAGCTGTAAGAAAAAACTTCATTAATTTGTATAATTACATCAAAACATATGTTATAAAAAGTGCAGTTATACAATTTCAAGCTTTTATTTTACAATGCTTCTTGAATTGAATTAAGATTAATGATATAATTAATATAATGCAAATTAGATTGTTATTTGTAGGGGCGACCATTGGTCGCCCGCCAAATTATGGTTAAACCATAAATTTGATATTTGTTTTCTGTATGTGAACCGTTGGTTATCTGCATAAAATTCTGGTAATTGCAACGGGCTACAAAAATTTCAGATGAACAAATTACAGAAAATAATCAGATTATCTGAAAGGAATGTTGATATATGCTGAAAAAACTCATCTGTCTGCTGACGGCTGCAATGTTTTTATTTCCGGATTTCAGAATATCCGCTGCTGATGCGGTATCAGGAACGTTTGACAGCGGTATCTCATGGAGCATTTCCGGTTCTGTCATGACTATTTCCGGAACAGGCGAAATGGGTGATGTAAAATATCAGCCATATGCCTCATACAGCAGCAGCGTCACATCAGTTGTAATAAATGAAGGTATTTCCTCTGTCGGCTATGGAGCGTTTTCAAATTTCCAGAATCTCAAATCCGTTTCACTGCCGCAGTCGCTTGAATATATAGATGTAAATGCCTTTTCATACTGCTATAACCTTTATGATATAAATATCCCTAAGAGTGTTGAATATATCGGAAGCAATGCATTTTACGGAACATACTTTATCTCAGGTATCAAGGGCGATTTCATTGTTCTTGGTGACGGAATACTTTACAGCTATAAAGGTTCAGCCGAACGGATTATAATCCCTGACAATGTAAAATCAATTGCTGACCGTGCATTTGTTTCAGAAAAAAATGCTTATTTGCTGTATGTTCCCGAAAGCGTTAAAATCATCAGGGAAAATGCATTTTTAAACTGCACAAATCTCAAATATGCAGTTATAAGCTCTGAAACTGAATCTGTCGGAAATAATTCACTCGGCTATATACTTAATCCTGCACCTGTCCTCAAGGGAGATTTCAGAATATACAGCTGTTCCGGTTCAGCAGCTGAAAAATATGCCTCTGACAATACTATTGATTTTACTGTCATGGGCGATATCGACGGTGACGGACAGGTAACTTCATATGATGCACTGATGATTCTTCAGACTGTAACCGGCTCTGCCGATATGAGCGAAGAACAGAAAATTTCTGCTGATTCGGATATGGATTCAGATATAACTTCATATGATGCTCTTACGCTTCTGCAATATATAACGGGAGGATTTTAATTACTATGATACTCAAACGCAACAAATATCAGGAAAGCTGCCTTACTTTCAAGATTGAAAACAGAAAAGCCATAGTTACAAGCTGCGACTTTTCTGCTGAAGAAGTAAAAATCCCCCAGACATATAAAAATTATCCTGTGACTGCTATCGGCAGGCACGCATTCTGTCTGCGTGAAAATTTAAAATCCGTGATTATTCCGAATGGTGTACGATTTATCGGTGATGAAGCTTTCGGCGAATGCGACAAGCTTACTGATATAGTTCTTCCGGACAGTATCGAAAAAATCGGAAAAAATGTATTTATGAACTGTACATCTTTAAACTCGGCAGTTCTTTCCGAATCAATTGCTGAACTTCCGGATAACCTTTTCAGAGGCTGTATAAATCTTACCAATATCATTATTCCGAAAAAAGTACGCTTAATCGGAAACGGTGTATTTGCTGAATGTACAGGTCTTACTGATATAGATATTCCCGATTCCGTCATAAGAATAGGCAGTATTGCATTTGCCTGCTGTAAAAATCTTAAAAATATAACCATTCCGCAGAATATTATTTCAATAGGCGACAAGGCTTTTATGGAATGCCGAAGCCTTGACAGCATTTCTTTACCATATGGCATTGAAAATATAGGAAACTATGCATTTTTAAACTGTCCTCTTGTACATATAGTCACAATTCCGGAAACTGTTCAGTCAATAGGCGAAAAAGCTTTCGGATATATGTATGTACAGAGAAATAACCTCTATTTCCGTGCGGACAAGTTTATGATTGTTGCAAATATTGATACTGCCGCTGAAGCCTATGCCAAAAAACACAGCATAGAATTTTCCATCGACTATAATGAAAATCAGGATAACGGAATATTCAGATTTGAAAACTATTATTATAAAATTGTAAATAATGAGGCTGTTATTATAAACTGTGACTATGATGCAGTTTCACTCCTTATATCAGCAAAAATTGATAACTATAACGTATGCGAAATAGCTGACGATGCATTTGCAATGCATTTCAATCTTAAAAGCGTTATAATTTCAAATAAAGTCCGTTCTGTCGGAAAAGGCATATTTAAAAACTGTGATTCCCTTGAAAGCGTCACTCTCCCGAACAGCCTCTCAAAAATCAATGATGAAACATTCAGCGGCTGTCAGAGTCTTGTTAGTTTAAAGCTCCCTGAAACTGTGAACTATATAGGCGAAAATGCCTTTTATGGCTGTTCATCGCTTAAAAGCATAAATCTTCCGTTCGGAACTGTATTTATCGGAAAATCCGCATTTGAAGGGTGCAGAAGCCTTGTATATATGGAATTTCCTACAGGTGTGAAGAATATCCCTGAAAACGTCTGCTGTGAATGTTCATCTCTTAAATCCGTACATATTTCAGGTGCTTCATCTGTCGGGGAAAATGCTTTCTGTGCCTGCACAAGCCTGCAATATGTAGTTATGCCGTCATCTGTAAACAATATCGGCGACAATGCATTCTTTTCATGTCCTGCCCTCAGCGGAGTAGTTATCCCTAATTCATCTGCTGAAATAGGATATCATGCATTCGGATTCGGCGAAAATCAGAAAAACAGCAATTTTTCTGTTATCAGCTATTTCAATTCATCTGCACACGCATATGCGGCTGAAAACAATTTTTCATTCATACCTCTTTATATGGAAGCTGCAAAGCCTTCAAGAAAAATAATGGGTCATCAGCTCGGATATGATGTAATAAATTCCTCTGCCCGTGTATGCGGCTGTGACAGAAATATCTCAGAAGCTGTCATTGAAAAATATATTGAAAGAAACGGTAAGAAAATCCCTGTATCAGTTATCGCAGAACACGCATTTTTCAACTGTTCATATCTCACTGCCGTTGATATACCGGAAAGCGTTGCCGTAATAGAAAAAGCTGCTTTCAGCAACTGTCCGGGACTTGTTGAAATAAAAATCCCTAAAAGTATTTCCGAAATATCGCCGTCAGCCTTTGAACACTGCACATCTCTTGAATCATTCTATGTAAGCTATGCAAACAATAACTATTCAGATATAGACGGCGTTCTTTTTGACAACGAATTCAGACATATATGCCGCTATCCTGAAGGCAGGAAAAATTCTGAATATACTATTCCTGACAGCGTTGTCTATATTGATGAAGCCTGTTTTTCAAACAATATCTATATCTCAGATATAAAATTCCCCGAAAAAGTCAAGATAATCCGTGATAAAGCCTTTGAATGCTGCTATAGTCTTCAGAATATCGTGATAGGCGGAAATATCAAGACTATCGGCGACAACGCTTTTGCAATGTGCCGTAATCTCGAAAATGCACGCATTGAGGAAAGTGTTGTAAATATCGGCAAAAACGCATTCGGCGGCTGTTCATCGCTTACATCTGTTATTCTCCCGTACAGTGTGAAAACTTTAGGAGAATATGCTTTCAGCAAATGCGAAAACCTTAAAAAAATCTGTCTGCCCTCATGGCTTGATGAGATAAATGTAAAAACCTTTTATAAATGCAGTTCTCTTGAATTTATAAATCTTCCTCCGAGAGTAAAAAGAATAAATATGTGTGCCTTTGCATACTGTATGAAGCTTGTTTCAGTCTGCATTCCAAAATCAGTTTTAAAAATCGGATATATGGCATTCTATGGCTGTCAGTCGCTTGAAACAGTTGCTATTGAGGACGGACTTTCTGAAATTGATGATTATGCATTCTGCAACTGTCCTGAAATAAAATGCATTGAAATCCCTGAAAGCGTCCGCATTATCGGAAATTATGCCTTTGGGTACTGTTCTGAATCCGAAGATTCAACGCCGTATCCGATAGAGGATTTTGTAATAATAGGTGAAAAAGGTTCTGCGGCTGAAAAATATGCTGCTGAAAATAATTTCAGATTTGAGCTGTTCCGCAGCAATATAATATGCATAGGATAACAAAAGGACGGATTTTTTTCAATCCGTCCTTTATTAATGCTAATTCAACATAAAAATTTTATAATTGAAAACAAGGGATTTTTCGTTTATTCTGTAGGGGCGACCATTGGTCGCCCGTTAGATTCACCAGAATATCGGGCGGGCGAACACAGTTCGCCCCTACAAATAATAATCATCGAATTTGCGTAATATTAAAATTATGGTTTAACCATAATTTCGGCGGGCGACCAATGGTCGCCCCTACATAAACAATTCATCGAATTGGCGTTATTTTACTTTTCTTTCTGTTTCATCAACAAGCTTTGCAACAAGCTCATCAACTGACATTGTTACTGTATCGCCTTTTCTTGAACGTACTGCAACAGTTCCGTTTTCAATTTCCTTATCGCCCATAACAAGCATATACGGAATTTTTTCAAGCTGAGCTTCTCTGATTTTTTTCTTTACATTTTCAGCTCTGCTGTCAACCTCACATCTGATTCCTGCGGCTTCAAGCTTTTTCTTTACATCATATGCATAATCTGCGTGTCTGTCTGCAATAGGCATAAGTCTTGCCTGTTCAGGTGAAAGCCACAGAGGCAATGCTCCTGCGAAATGTTCAATCATATATGCAAGAGTACGTTCATAGCAGCCAAGTGATGTTCTGTGAATGATATAAGGGAGCTTTTTCTTTCCGTCTGCATCAACATATTCCATGCCGAAACGCTTTGCGAGCAGCATATCTATCTGAATAGTTACAAGAGTATCTTCCTTGCCGTATACGTTTTTATACTGAACATCAAGCTTCGGGCCATAGAATGCAGCTTCATCAATTCCTATTGTATATTCAACTCCGAGATGGTCAAGAATTTTAGCCATTACAGCCTGTGCTTCCTCCCACTGTTCAGCTGTGCCTTCATATTTATTCTTAGGATTTGCAGGGTCCCACTGTGAAAATCTGAATGTACATTTATCAAGCAGTCCCACTGTATCAAGAAAATACTTTGCAAGGTCAAGACAATCCTTAAATTCCTGTTCAAGCTGGTCAGGACGCAGAACAAGATGTCCTTCTGAGATTGTAAACTGTCTTACTCTTATAAGACCATGCATTTCTCCGCTGTCTTCATTTCTGAAAAGAGTTGATGTTTCACCAAGTCGCATAGGCAGGTCACGGTATGAACGCTGTCTGTTGAGGTATACCTGATACTGGAACGGACAAGTCATAGGACGGAGTGCAAAACATTCTTTTGTTTCATCATAAGGGTCGCCGAGTATGAACATTCCGTCAAGATAATGGTCCCAGTGACCTGAAATCTTATAAAATTCCCTCTTTGCCATAAGAGGAGTTTTTGTAAGCAGATAACCATGCTGCTGTTCTGTATCTTCGACCCATCTCTGAAGCAGCTGGATAACTCTTGAACCCTTTGGCAGAATTATAGGAAGTCCCTGACCTACAACATCAACTGTTGTAAAGAATTCAAGTTCACGTCCGAGCTTGTTATGGTCACGGAGTTTTGCATCTTCAAGCTGTTTGAGATGTTCTTCAAGCTCTGAAGCTTTCGGAAAAGCAACTGCATATACTCTTGAAAGCATTTTATTCTTTTCAGAACCTCTCCAGTAAGCTCCTGTACATGAAAGCAGTCTGAATGCCTTAACAGGTGCAGTAGTCATAAGATGAGGGCCTGCACAGAGGTCAGTAAATTCTCCCTGTCTGTAGAATGATATTGGTTCACCGTTTGAAGCGTGTTCTTCACAGAGTTCAACCTTATATGGTTCATCTTGTTCTTTAAGATATTTTATTGCTTCATCAGGCTGCATTTCAAACTGTTCAAGAGTCAGATTTTCCTTTACGATTTTCTTCATTTCAGCTTCAATTTTAAGGAGTTCATCAGCTGTAAATGGTTTTTCAATATCAAAATCATAATAAAATCCGCTGTCGATTGCAGGGCCTATTGCAAGTTTAGCGTCAGGATAAAGTCTTTTTACTGCCTGAGCAAGAATATGTGAAGCAGTATGCCAGAAAGTTTTTTTACCCTCAATTGAATCAAATGTCATGACTTCAAATTCGCAGTCACTGTCAATAACAGTTCTTAAATCTTTTACCTCGCCATTGATTTTAACACAGCATGAAGCTTTATAGAGTCCCATGCCTATACCCTTGATAATTTCCGCAGCTGACTGAGCTGATTCGATTTCACGGATACTTCCGTCTTTAAGTGTAAGCTTAATCATAAAAAAAATCTTCCTTTCTATTTAACTCAAATTTGACAACAAAATTTTATAATTGAAAATATGGGATTTCCCTTATATTTTGTAGGGGCGACCATCGGTCGCCTATCTGAAAATTCGGTAAACCTGACGGGCGACCAATGGTCGCCCCTACAGAAATAATTCATCGAATTTGCGTTTATTTATTCAAATATATCCCCGAAAAAAATACGTTTTTTTCTTTTTTTCATAAACAAAAAAGCCCCCTGAACACAGTAATGTTCAAGGGGCGATAATTTACCGCTGTTCCACCCTTATTCGCACTGAAAAAGTGCCTCATAAGTTTTCTGATAACGGAGAAAAACCGATGTTTATTAGACATACTCAGAGGTGGTATGCATAATGCTTTTTTTATAATTTCTCTTTCAGCCGGTGAAGAAATCTCTCTGTATAAAAATTCTTTGCAAAATGCCGTCCTCATCAACGATTTATTTCAATAATCTAACTATATCATAATATTTTTTATTTGTCAACAATTTTTTTATTGACGGTGAATAAATAATGTTGTATAATAATGCCATGATTATATTTAAGGGGAATTTAAAATGAACAGAATACTGAAAATACTGAATATTTTAGGGGATATAGTGCTGATATCATATCTTTTCTTAATCAATATGGAATACTGGTTTTCGCTTACAGCGGCAGGAACTATTGCTCTTGCACTTAAAATAATCAATGTATGCATACAGAGTGATGACAGAAAAAATAAATTTCTCTGTATTGCGGTTACAATCATCGCATTTATAATTCTTGCTATACTGGAAATATTTATAAACAATGACAGTTTATTTGCATTTGAACTTATTGTTTATCCTTTGATTATATATTCTGTTCTGATGATAATTTCGGGGCTTGCTGTATTTTTTAACGCAAATTCGACAACAAAATCTTATGATTCAAAATAAGGAATTTTTCTTATATTTTTGTAGGGGCGACCATCGGTCGCCCGTTAAATTCTCCGGAATTTCAGAGGCGGGCGACTCGAACTTTAGTTAATCTCCGTCAATAAATCCTACTCTTATAACTTTATCAAAATTATATACAACTGCTGCTTTTCCTGATTCAATAAGCTTGCTGAATGTCATATATACAAAATCCGCAAACCACATACAGAACTCATCTGAATCCATATTCTTTCCTGTCATCTGTTCAATATCGATATCCCATTCATTTTCAACGCATATTTCAAGCAGCATCTGACATACTCCCATAAGCCAGCCTGTATCATCAAGCTGCATGACGTGTTCAGCATAATCCCTCATAATAAATACATCTTTTGTTTTTTCTGAAATACCATATGCCCATTCAGGAATTGCCCAGCTTTTTGAATTATTCTGCTGTTCAAGATATTCAGGACGCACGCAGTTATTCTCAAAATCATATCTGTAATCATTTTCAAGCTTATAGAGTTCATAAAGTTTCTGTTTCAGAACAGGTTCTTTTACAAGTTCAATTGCAGCTTTTGAGAAAATATTCTTTTTAAGAGAATGAAAAACTACATCTGTAAGGGGATTTTCACCGATTACAGAACCTATGTAAAGAACTCCGTCAAGCTTTAAAATTTCGTCTACTGAAAGAGATGAATATTCAGTACTTACAAAACTCATATTTCCTTTAAGAATCTGCATTACCTCATTATAGTTATCAATTCTTTCCTGTGCATGAGCATCATTCATATTTTTTCAGTTCTCCTTTTTATTATGTGAAAATGTAGGAACTATTTTCATAAGCATTTCAACAGTTTTTTCAGAATCATTGTTTTCAGCATATTCTTTAAGCTGCTTCAAATCTGAAAGGAACTGTTTTTCATTTATATTTATCTGCTGACCGATATATATTTTATCATGTGAAGTAGATTTCTGTTCTTCCTGAAGCATTGTTTCCTCATACATTTTCTCGCCGGGTCTTAAACCTACAAAACGTATGTTTACATCTTTATAGGGGATTTTCCCATACATTCGTATAAGATTTTCAGCAAGTGTAACTATCTTTACAGGGTCGCCCATATCAAGAACAAATATTTCACCGCCATGTGCCATAGCTCCAGCCTGAAGCACAAGTGATACAGCTTCCGGAATAGTCATGAAATATCTGACTATATCAGGGTGAGTTACTGTAACGTCTTTTCCACGCTCTATCTGCTTTTTAAAAAGAGGTATTACTGAACCGTTTGAACCGAGAACATTCCCGAAACGTGTAGTAATATATTCAGTTTTATAGAGTTTTTTCTGTGAAAGATACTGTACTATCATCTCACAGCATCTTTTTGTAGCTCCCATTATATTTGTAGGATTTACAGCCTTGTCAGTCGAAATCATTATAAATTTTTCAGCACCATATTTTCCGGCAAGTTCTGCGACATTATAAGTGCCGAATACATTATTTTTAACGGCTTCTTCAGGACTTGTTTCCATAAGGGTGACGTGTTTGTGTGCTGCGGCATGAAATACAATCTGAGGTTTATACATACTGAAAATCTTATTCATCTTATCATAATCACGCACAGAGGCAATTACCGTTTCAAGAGCAGTGCTGCCATCATGCTCCATGATTATTTCCTGTTGGATATCATAAGCATTATTTTCATATATATCAACTATTATTATGCGTTCAGGGTTATAGTCAGCGAGCTGACGGACTATTTCAGAACCGATTGAGCCGCCTCCGCCTGTTACCATACAGACCTTGTTTTCAATAAAAGCCTTTACAGCCTTTTCATCAAAGCTTACAGGTTCTCTGCCGAGCAAATCCTCAATCCTTATATCCTTTACATAATTGAATACATTTCCGCTGCATTCTTCCTTGTCAATAAGCATCTGGCTGAGGTATGGCATAACCTTTACAGGCAGACCTGTTTTTGAGCATAATTCAAGAATCTGTTTTCTGCGTCTGTCCGGACATGAAGGAATCGCAAACATGATTATCTCAATATTTTCTTTTCTGCATATATCCTCTATTTCGTCAGTAGTTCCGGCAACTTTTACTCCCATAATACTTGTGCCGGCTTTATTTTTATCATCATCAATTATGCATACCGGAAGATAGTTGTTTGCAGGATTTTTGCCATCTTTCAATGATACGGTGATATCATTTATAAGCAGCTGAGCCGCTTTTCCTGCACCTATTATCATAGTTCTTCTGCGTTCCTGCATACGTCTTTCATTTACAACAAGAAATGTTTTTCCCCAGAAAAAACGAAATAGTATTATAAGAACAACTGCTATAACATAATTTACTATAACGAAAAGCAGAGTAACATTTTCATTGAAAAGAACAGCGAAAAGCCGGCTTATAGTTATGCCAAGGGCAACTCCTATCATGCAGGTGGTATAATCGCTTCTGTTCATTTTTCTCCACATTGTCTGATATGCACCGATAAGCTTCATTGAAAAGAAACAGCAGAATATATTGAACAATGCAACTACAAGCAGTATCTGAGTATTTACAGCTTCTGCACCGACAGCTGTCAGTATAAGATTTGAAAGAATCGTTGATATTGCAATTATCAGCATATCAGCAGCTATTACGGAATAATCCTTTTTCATTTTATTCTCCCTGTATATATAAAAATGCAGTTATAATCTCATAACTGCATAGATATTTTATCATATTATGTATTAAAAGTCAACGGATTATCAGAATTCAGTATAAGATACCCGGATTGATGAACCATTTTTATCCTTATAATATGAACGGTTCACAACATTTCCGGAATCATCAGGATTTATTCCTACTGATACAGCATCTGAAAATGAGGATATAATTCCGGTAGAGTACTGGAGCAGTGAAAGAGCGTCATATGAGGTAACAGCTCCGTCAAAATCGCTGTCGGCAGTAATTTTTCCGTAAATATCCATATCATTGAGCTCCGTAACTGTCTGGAGTACAAGAAGTGCATCATATGAAGTAATTTCGCCGTCATTATCGAGGTCACCTATCAGAGAGGCTGCTGCTATATCATCAGCATTTCCGTTTATTGTAACCGAACCGTTCACCCAGTCTATATTGAGTGATTCAATATCCGAATTGGTAGCCATTGTTCTGCTGCCTATTGAAGCAAATGAAATATCATATACTCCCGGATATGCATTTTCGGAAATATTCACATCAAGATTTATAAAATTTCCGGTCTGAACAGTATTTTCTGTACTCTGGGTAGACCATATAAGAGCATTTGATTCAACATTGATATGGTCAAAAATTCCGATATCGCCCTTTACGGTACTCTGAGAAGTATCAACTGCTGAGAGTGAGAGCTTGTCGCTTAATGAGAATTTTGCCATAATGCCGGATATTCCTGAATTTTCATCAATTGTAACAGGAACAGAAACATTGGTTTGTCCGTGAACGATTTGAGCGTTTTCAATCCGGATTTTTCCGGAATAATTCTCTGCCGCACTGCATACAAGACATGATTGCATTAAAACAGCTGCACAAAGAGCAGAAAGAAATCCAAAGCTTTTCATAAAAAAATCACCTTTACTTAGAAAACACCCCGAACTTTTATAAAATTCGGGGTGTAATCAAAACTATATAAGAACGTTCAACGATTAGTCCTGTCTGATTGAGTAATCAAGGTCAACCTTTGTAGTCTTATCAGCAGCATAGTATGCACGAGTATCTGCGATTTCAGCACCTGTGTGCTTGTCACCGCCGAGGTATTCAGCGTCTTCTACTACTTCGTCATCGCTTGGGAGATGTACATCTACATAAAGTGCACCGCTGAAGTCGCTCTGGAGCTGAACAACAACCTGGAGAATCTGGAGAGCATCGTAAGATGTAATCTGACCGTCATTCATATCAGCAACGTCGCCTACAGCGTTGTCAACAGCATCAAACTTGTTGAGCTGAACAACATTCTGGAGGATAAGGAGAGCATCGTAAGATGTAAGTGTTTCACTTTCATCAAGGTCACCGAGCATTCTTCTTACAACCTTGTCGCCTTCAGTTGTTTCAGATGTTTCTTCAGTTGTTACATCAGATGTAACAGTCTGGTCTGCATATGGGTCTGAAGTTGTTACAAATGTAATTGTTGCTTCAGGGTCTGATGTTGTAACTTCTGTTGTTGTAGTAGCTTCTGTTGTTACTGTTGTTTCTATAGTTGTTGTAGTAGCTTCTGTTGTTGTAGTAGCTTCTGTTGTTGTTGTAGCTTCTGTTGTTGTTGTAGCTTCTGTTGGTGCTGGAGTTGTTGTTTCTGTAGGTGCTGGTGTAGTTGTTTCTGTAGGTGCTGGTGTAGTTGTTTCTGTTGGAGCTGGAGTTGTTGTTTCTGTTGGAGCTGGTGTAGTTGTTTCTGTAGGTGCTGGAGTTGTTGTTTCTGTTGGAGCCGGTGTTGTTGTTTCTGTTGGAGCTGGAGTTGTTGTTTCTGAAGCTGTAGTAGTAGTAGCTTCTGTTGTTACTGTTGTTTCTGAAGCTGTTGTTGTTGTAGCTTCTGTTGTTACTGTTGTTTCAACTGTAGTAGTAGTAGCTTCTGTTGTAGTAGTAACTTCAGGTGTTGTAGTTGTTTCTTCATCATCAACAATGATAGCACCGTTTATAACTGTAGGAATAACCTTAGCAAGTGATGCATCCTGTTTTGAAGCTTCTGCGTCGATTCCGTTGATTGGATATCTGTCGCCGGCCTTAGCATCTGTGATTGCAAATGTGAGGATAATCCATTCGCCTGTCATATCTGTTTCATAGCCGTCGATTCTGTTCCAGATGAG
>ERZ808240.3669-NODE-3669-length-14618-cov-3.858134_pt1 | contig 14618 bp, 15 predicted proteins | sample MGYA00521084_ERZ808240 | MGnify/ENA primary metagenome ERZ808240 (study PRJEB31516, sample SAMN03275571) | gut metagenome | biome: mammalia-associated habitat; material: feces | host: Papio cynocephalus | place: Kenya | collected 2012-08-06 ... | reverse complement strand
TGGCTTGCTGTGTTAAGTCGATAAGCATTTATTGTAATAACACCGGTATATTTTCAAGAATCTGTGAAATAGTTTCCAAATTTATTTACCTTCCTGTGATGTGGGCTGCTGTAACGCCGACTGCGTTGCTGTAGTTTCATTCTTAGATTCGACTGGCTGTCCCATAATACGACTCATATCATACGGCTTCGTTGCACTTGACTGCAAAGAAAAATCAAGTGTCTTCGGCGCTTCATTATTGCTAGGATTTTTAAGTACATCTTTTTCTGAACTCATATGTATTCTCCTCATATTATATTACTTCGATTTTAATCAACTGTCCTTGATACCGTTGCTTATTACTTCCATACATTGGTGCATTATCGCAGGCAATCATGCTCATTTTATGTTCCTGCTTGCAACGCCTTGTTCTATGAATTTTTGAAATTCATCCAGTTCTTCAGCTTTGATATAATATCCCAAATTGGTTGTTATGCTCGTATTCAATTCAACAACTTGCTTTGATGTCGGTATAGTCTTAACTACAATATCGCCACGGGCATCATATTGAGGTCCTGCAAATAATATTCCCAACAGAATTACTCTGGAAGGTCCAAAAAAAGCATTTCCATGTTTATCTCTATAGCTTCCCTCATTTAAAATAAAAATTGGTGATCCTGACGATCCTGGGAAACACGCCATGTCTACAAGACCGATTCCGTCATCATTAAAATCCACAGCTGGATGGGCGGATGTATATCCTTTTCTAAATATTGGATAATTGTTTCTGGTATCTGACAAACCGATTGGATATCCAACCATAACAAGTTCTTCTAACGCAGAAAGATCTTTTAGTTTTTCTTTTGTTGCCATGATACTTTCATCATTTGCCATGAAAAAGACATCTTTCCCATATGCTTGCTTAACCATTTCAAATACTGGATTAACAAATGTGAAACACAAGTCTTTTGTCGAATGAAAATACCAGTGTGCATTCATTTGAACGCCAGCACTGTTGTTTGATTCGCCATTTTCTTCCCTTAAATGCAAGTGAAATCTAACATTCTCATCCTGTTTATGATTAACCACATGCTTATTTGTGATAATAGTAGGATATATATTTTCACCAACCTTGAAATTATAAAAGAAGCCTGTTCCCATTCCTGATTCTGTTTCTAAGCGAACCGTATTAAACATCAACTTTTCCGAAATAGACTCTGGTTTCATTTTCACGGCCTCCAAATATTATTTTCTTCACATCTCAGCCAGTCATAAGACCGTTGCCTGCTGCTCACCCCGGAGAGGTGTGTGAAGATTTGAGCAGCTTACTGTGGGAAGATTCCCACAGTTGTTATTATCCCAGTTCTCAATCTTATCTTCTACTATTTACCAGAAAACTTTTTTTACTTGATAGACTACATAATACAGCAATCCACCAATGCCACCTCCTACTGTATTGTAGAAAAGGTCTGATAGCTGCCATGTTCCCAATCTCAGGAACAATTGCAGCATCTCGATAGTGAATGAAAAGATAAAAGCAATCTTAAGTCCTTTCCAGATCATCCTCCACAAACTTACCCTTTTTATCTTCTCTTCAAATGTCCAGAATAGTAGGAAAGTAAACGGGAGCATCAAAACTAAATTTTCAAAACACTCTGTCGTAAGTTTCTGTTCCCCATTTACCTCTTCCCAAATCCACCAACCTCCCATAACGTCTGACAGCGGATTAGCCCACATATTTCGATTCAGTAGTGTTCTGAAAAGAATCATTACTGTAAAAAAGAAGAGTAGAAAGAGTTTGCGAAAGAATACTGATGTCTTAAAGTTTTCTATCCATGCCCTAAATGCCGCCTTTATACCCTTGCCTGAATTGATTGGATGATACGCATAGAGATAGAGAAAGCCTAAAAGAACCGATGAAATAACTGCATACCAGAAAGGTTGATACAGTGCTATCAATACACTCGTTATTAGCGATTTTACTATTTGCACATTTATCAGCCCCCTTTTTCAATAATCTCTACATTCTTTTTTCTAGTTTTCCAACAAGTAAACTTAAAAACATCCCAATAATTGCAACACAGACATACCCGCAAACCCCTTCAAAACTGTCAATTCGATTTCCAAGAATCACCTTTGCAACCGAAATGATATAAATATTGAAAAGATAGCTTTCCAGTGAAACAGCCCCCACTTCAGCTAACATTCTTTTTATAAATTTTATGCTGTGATCTAAAACAACAGCCAGAATAGCACAAAGACTTATCCCAATACAAGCGAAAGAAATAACATACATAGTCTGTGTGCGAAGAATTCCGAAAAAATAAACAGGTGCAATCAGAATCAGACTCGCTGCTCCACGTATTGCCCATACACTGTCAGCTTTAATAAATTTTGCTAAAAAATCCCCTATCAAGAACGCCAATGTAGCCGCTGCAACACTTTGAAAACGAATCGGAATCCCTATCAAAGCGATCACTATAATTTCCACTATAGCCAATACTGCTGACAGCCAGTTTCTATTATGTGCGATACGTCCATACAAAGGATATACTGCATATACAGGTATAAGCCATGCAACATACCATGCACCACGCCCTTTTATCCAATACGAAATACACGTAACATCCTGAAGGAAAAGCAACACATCCTTCTGTTCATATATATCTAAAAACAAGCAAAAGGGAATTGCTATAAGTAGATACGGAATTATTACTCGCTTAATTCTCTTCTTGTAGAAATTCAAAATATCATCATTATTATCAAGTGAATGCCATAGCCCAATTCCAGATAAAAAAGCAAACATTGTTACGCCAATGCCACCATAGCCAATCACGCTGATCAATGAATCTGGAAATACAGAATGAACAAAATCCTGACTATGCCCAAAGACTATCATCAATGCTGCAAATCCAAAAATCTCTTTTCTATGTATATTGAGGAGTTGCCCCCCCCCGACTCATTTTTTTCTTCATACAACTCTCCTGATTAAGTTAAATATTCAATCTCAATGCATAAAATATTCATAAATATTTACTCATAGCTTAACCTTAGTTTCTCACATTCTTCTACCCTTCTAAGGTACTCACCTTTATACCAGGCTTCTTCATCGCGCTTTTTCAATGCCGGTATTCCAACTACAAGTGAATTACTTCCAACAGAATGATTAAGTACCGCATTTGCACCAACCGTAACGTTATCTCCCACAGATACATCACCTAATATTCTGGCTCCTGTAGAACAGTATAATCCATTTCCAATCTGTTTATTCCCCGCTGTGATACAAATGCAAGTGTGAAGAACTGCATAATTGCCAATTTGATTACCGCTTCCAACAACAATAGTCCCAAAATGTGGAATAACCAATCCATATCCGAAAACATTCTTAGCTATTGAAAAACCAAGTTTAATCTCCAGCTTTGACAATTTATACTCGTAAAAATATTTCAGTGCCCCCCCACAATTTTTGTAATATTCAGCTTTACGGAGACATTTTAGATACTCCATAATATAATCTGGCACGATTATGTCCTTCAATCTGACTTTCAAGCTTTTCTTAAAAGCACCCCGATTCATCATCAAATCACTTTTTAAATAAAAGTCCAGTTCTTTCTTTGTTTCAATCATTTTATCTCCCAAACATTATCTCATATGAGAATTAACTCTTCTTTTTTAGTATCATCTTCAGTACAGGCTTCGGTATCAGCCACAGATGGTCTTGCTTAAACCAGTCCATCTTCATTTTCTTTGAAATACGAAATGGTTGACAATACTGGATCAATGCACCAATACCCTTTTTATCATAAAGGTTCCAAAACTCATCCGTCTTTGCATTGGCGGACCAAGGTTTAACCAAGCTCCTATTTCCTCTAATCGCTTCGTCCAATCCCTTTTCCACCACTACAAATTCATTTCTGAGCAGTTCAAATAACTGAACACCTTTCTGGGAATTAATAATACAACATGAGATTCCCTTTTCATCATTGCGTGTTTTAAAATCAAATGACCTGTACGCCCAGAAATCAGAAATTGTTACATCCCCTTCTCTTTTTAAACAGGCATATTTACAATGCTCACAAGACGGTCTCAGTATAATGTCTTTCCCAAATGCAATCAAATATGGATCTTGCGTTTTTGATCTTATGTATTTTTGACCATTATTAAAAATAACCTCTAAACTATACTCCTTCCATGATGGCTTCTTAACTCTAAACGAAATACTTTTGACACCAGAATTTCCATATTCCGTATTCAAAGATTGAATGTATTCTTTCCAAATCATCGGTGACGGTACACCATGGCATACCAAATCCATACAAAGCAAATTATCATATTCTCTGCCTAAATATGATTTTATGGCTGCAACCTGACATCCTGTACCAACAAACAGCACTAAGCGTTTATTGTCCAGCAAATCTTTCACTCGACTATAAACTGGGTTCAAATTACTTTGCACATATTTCGAACCCCTAAATTTATACAATTCTGATTCACTTTCACAAATATCAAAAAATACCCCTGAAAAATCATCTGAAAATCTCGTTGCACAAACCGTCCCACCATTTGATAATATATACTTTGCCGCCACCATAAAAAATCCACCTGAGCTGGATTTAATACGTGTTTCATTGTCTTTACTCCACACAGCATAGACTTTCTTCTTCATTTCTTCAGCTACATTATCGTGCTTCACGGGACATTGTTTTATACAGCGATTGCAGTGAATACAGATATTATCATCTACAGCAGGATATAAAAAGCCCCGTTTGGACGAAGTCATCTTAATCGCTTTTTGGGGACATATATTGGCGCACACTCCGCATCCAGTACATAGTTCGTGTTTTGTGATCAACATGTACTCACCGCCTTTCGCAGTGAATACTGATCAGTCACTGATACTGGAAATAGGCATAAAGGGTTATTTACCCCCCCCCATTTCTTGCGAACACTAAGCAATGGCTTTGGAATAAGATACATATGGTTCAAAGCAAACCATGTCATATACATTTTTTTAGGAAAACGATATGGCACACAATACTTCTTTAAAGCACTTGACATACCCTCACCATACAAATATTCATTCCAGAAAGCATCCGACACATCATTCTTTTTCCAGGGCATCTGCAAACTCCGGTTTCCAGAAATCGCTTCCTTCATAGTTCTCCTTGTACTCAAAATCGAATCTTGAATATCATTGAAAATCTGCTTTCCTTTTTCTGTATTAACCAGAACCAGAGAAATTCCCTTTTCAGTATTTCTCATCTTGAAATCATAAGAATGGTATCCCCAGAAATCTGCTAAAGTAATATCACCAGTACGCGAGGTACTTGTATACTCACAGGAATGGCAATTCTCTCTCATGGAAATCTCTTTAAGAAAAGCAATCAAGTATGGATCATCAAACTTACTGTTTCTGATCGTTGTGTTATTATCAAAGTCCACTTTCAAACTGAACCTGGTCCAATTCGGTTTTTTATACCGGAACGATGCACTTGATGCCTTTGCCTGCTGACTGGCTTCCAACTTCTCTAAGTACTCTCTCCACAGTTTCGGAGAAGGTACTCCATGACAGATAATATCTATAGTAACTAAATTGCTATAATCTTTATGAAGATATTTCTTCAGTCCATCAACCTGACAAGGAACTCCTACAAATAAAACCTTAATTCCATCTGACAGAACCTTTTTGATTTGTCTATAGATCAACCCTGGATTACTCTGTACATATTTTGAGCCTTGAAACAGATTTAATTCTTCAATCGTTTTGCAGCAATCAAAAATAACTTCTTTTTGACTTTCATTTAGTCTTGCTGCAAATACAACTCCTCCTTGGTTCAGAATATATTTAGCAATCTCTGAGAACAATCCACCCGAACTACTATTTTTCCTTATTTGCTTATCTTTTGAAAAAGCAGCAAAAACTTCTGGTGTATTAGTATTTAAAGCCATCCCCGTATTTCTCGGGCAAACCTTTAGGCAAGCACCACAGTTAACACAGGAATCACCTATTACCGGATAAGCAAACCCTTTTTCATCCTCTTGAAAAGTTATTGAATCTTTAGGACATATGCACATACATGCTCTACATGCCGTACATCGTTCTTTTTCACATATTTCCATACCATCACCCCATGTCTTCTACAAGGTTACGAAGTTTTGCATAAAATTCTTTTTCAAAGATCGGCGGATTACACGCATATTCATGTTCTTTTAGAATATTCTCTGCTTTCGTCTTTGCATCTTCAAGACTTTCCGCAAAAGAAACCTGATCGTCATATCTGCCTTTGAACCAATCAACACCAGTTTTCACCTTATGATCTTTTGTCTTAATAACAATAACAGGCGTATTTGATATTAAAGAAAAAATCGTTCCGTGATAACGGTCAGTTATAATTACTTTATAGTGCGCAAATTTCTCAAAATATCCTTCTATGTAGTTCTTTAAATCTGCCCTGATAACTTCGGGTTCTACCCTTATGGTTGTATCCAGTTTGTCGCACTTAACGGTTTCTCTGAAATATTCAATCAACTTATTAATTTCCATGTCCGAGTAATATTTCTCAGCATCATTTCTTATACAAAATAAAACCCCTTCCCGTTCAAAGGAGTATTCATACTGTCCAATAAGTGTTGTAACAATATCTGGATATGCCTCAATGCGAAGATGCGGAAACATATCTTTTGCGTATTCATAAGAAACCTGATCTCTTGCTAAAAATAGCAGTCGACGATGTGCATCATACACACGACTGGCCTGTTCTTTTCTGTTTTTATTCTGAAAGAAAACTGTCTGAGGTAATAATACCAATTTGTTATCGGGAAAATCCTGAATAACAGCTTGATGCATCAAATCTTCTCTGCCTCCAAGATCCTGTGTACAATACCCACTCTGGAAAAAAATCAAATCCTCATGTTTAATGGCAGACTTCAAATAATCACGCAGACCAAACGAATTATCCAAATAGTTTCGTGAGAAAACTTCAATCACTTTATAATCAGAAAAATACTTTTCAAAATACCTTCTAATACAATAGCACTGAGCAAGATCTCCCAGATTCGAGTGTTCCGGTACTCCGAAATAGTAGATGCACTGTCCGGATTTGTTTTTATTTTTTATTTCTTTTATATTTTGAGAATCAGAAAGAAGTTGATGGGGTCTCCTTCTTAACCACCCTATTTTAGCTCGAATACTACTCATACTTCATTGCCTCCTACATGAGCTTAGCACAGAATTTATGCATTATCTTAATCTTCCTTCCACACATCTTATCAATCAGTGCGATTGTCTGTTTAAAGACAGCTTTTTTTCTAAAAACGACAATAAATAAAATGTTAGGTAAAATAGCACATATAATCGCTCTCACTATTATAGTCATGATGTCACTGCTGAAAGAAATTCTCATACCTACCCCAAATGTAGCTACACAGATTATTAATGTTACAAATGTGTACTTCAATAACCCCTTTACATACTCATTTCTGCCATTCTTAAATAGGACAGTAAAAATATTATGAATAACCCATGGCATTCCAATAAAGAGCGTACTTATAACAGTAGAAAGCAGAACGCCATAAATTCCAATGAACTGAACAAGAATTAAATTCATAATCAGGTTAGCCACTGCTGTACATAGCGGTCTGAATCTATCTTCATGCCATAATCCAGCAGCATCCTTGTATACTATAAGAACCTGATTAATAATGCGTATGTAAAAATATACAACAAAACAAATGACGCATCCGAAAGATAATAGATATTTTTCACCTACCCACATGCGCATGAACGGCTGGTATAGACAAAGAAAACATGAGCAACAGAAGCACCCTATCCACGCAATCAAAAATGTCAATTTATTTAAATCGTTTAAATTTTTCTCTTCGCTGTCAACAATAATGCTATTTCCAATTCCTGCCGTACAAGCAGTAAAAATAATAGTTACAAAGCCTAAAACAGCATTCAGAATATAATAATAATTATTGTAAACCCCTAAAATTGAAAGACCCAAAAATGCTGAAATAACAATTGTATCTGCCGAATTAACAATAATACTTCCAAGCTTCGAAGTAAAAAGATCCCTCACTCTCTGATTTATATCTTTTACTATTTTTTTATCGAGTTCTCCTTTCGCTTCATAATTCGGATACATCTTTGTAGCCCAATATGCCGTTGCTATATTTAACACAGCCTGTGAAGCAAGCGCTACGATCAAATACACGTAGTAGTCTCTCATAACAAGCAGAACAACAGCTTGCAAAATGTACTGTGCTGTTGATGTAACAATAGTAATATTGTTTACAATATCCGTTCTTTGGTGTGCTGTAAGGAGGCTATTCTTATAAGCAAAAAGCCAGTATGAAATTACAGTTGCTGCCAAGTTTAGTGCATACAATACGTATATATTAATTCCATCCGGAACTGTTCCTGAAATCAGTTTAGGAACAAATGGCATAATGATGATTCCTGCCACCAAAACAATCAAGCCAATTATCCGATAATAGATTTTATATAATTTCATCAAGGCACATATCATGTCACTGTCATCTTCAGCAATGGGTTTATACATGCTATAAACCATAGCTGAACCAACACCTAATTCTGCCAAATTAAGCACCTGTAAAATTGATGAGAATAAGGTGTTTAACCCCACATACTCCATTCCGAGGAAATAAATCATCAACGTCCTTATAATGAATGGAGTTATAAGTTGATATATTTTTAACACAAAACCCGATGTGATATTTCTTGTTGCATTCTTTGTTCGATCTATTTTCATTTCCGCTCCTACCTATTTTGTTGTCTCAATATTTTTCTTTATACATGCCATATAACCGATGATTTTCAATGCTTATGAAACTTCACTACCAATATCCATTCTTTCATTAAACTTCATCACAAACAATAACACAAACGAACAACACATAATACTATATGGAGATTGTGCACAAACCGTATTAAAATAAATCATAAGTAAAATCAGATAATGAAAACGGATTCCCCTATTTTTATATCCCATATAAATGAACGGTCCTATAATAGCAAATGCTGTTAAAAGTCCTTTTCCGGCAACAAGACTAGCAAGACCATTTCCAGTTCCAAATCCTTCAAAGAATTTAGTTGAGATAGCATTGTTAACAGCATCCCCACCTATTCCGAATAAAGGATTTTGCTTCAGCGCTGATAACATTAATGAAAACATATACAATCTTGCACCACCTGATGTATTATAATTAGTCACTCCACTACTGCTTTGTGTCTCGAAAATTTTGTTCAGCACGTAAGTAGAGAGAATCGAATTTATTCCATTAATAACATAATCAATCAGAACAATTATAACCGCAACAAAAAATAACATTGATATTCTTTTCTGAAGTGTAGTTTTTCCTTTAGTAAAAATAATCCCTGAAAGAATAAGTAAAAGATTGATATATCCTGTCGTAGAACCACTTGTTAGTATTGCAGCACACAATATGAGAATAGATATAATATATTTCTTATTTGATAACTCAAAATAATTTTTTCCGAATATCAAAATATATAATGCCGAATTTGTTAAAATCTGGAACACTCCAGGTTCATAAAAAACAGCATAATTTCTAGTATCTTTAAGAGGAAAACTATAAAACAAATTAACATAATGTCCTCTTCCCCATTCTACGTATGTGAAAAAAGAACTTATGGCTTCTTTTCCTAAAAAACTTTGAACTGCATAAAAAAACAGACTAATAGCTGATATTACCGTTATAAGCCAGACAAAATAATTTATAAACTTCTTTTTATCTATCGCAAATCCAACAAGAATTGTCAAAATATTTAAATCATAAATAAGTGCCGTCTTAATATTTAATCCCGCTGAAAGACCAATTCCATTGACAAATGCCGCCATAAAATAACAACTTGCTGATACCACACAATAAACCAAAAACCACTTTTGAATTCCTGAATGTGCAACAAAAGTGAGTATAAGCAATTCTGTCACCGCAACTAGTCCCAGTACCGCATAACTTTCCTGTGCATAAACGCTCCAGTATACAGCACCATGCATTATAACCGCTAATATGGTCAAATAAGCTAATGACGTTTTTTTGATGTTTATTTTCATTAAATTATCTCCCTTTACTGGCAAGTCCAATGCGAACTATCTTTAAATGTCATTTTATTTCTTATCTGATAACGCCTTTGGATTTTAACTCTCTAACAATTGCCTCGTATTTTAACTCAAATTGAAATTTATTTGCCTGAACAATAGCCCCTTGTGAATATTCTTTTAATCTTACTCTATCATTTTTTAGTTCAATAATTACATCTGCAATATTTTCAACCATTTTAGAAACACAATCCGGTTTTATCAAAACGCCTGCTGTACCCCCCCCCAATAAAACATGAGGACCACCAGTATCTATTGCTACTATTGGAATTCCATAACTTAGAGCTTCAAGAACTACCATACAACCCGAATCATGTAATGAACAATTAAGCAAAACATCTGCCTGTGCATATTGCTTTTGCATTTCAGCAAAGGATAAATTACCTAAGAATTCTATATTTCTTAAATCTTTTGCTTTATCTCTATACATTTTTTCATTGCGCCCACCACCTGCAATTAGAAGTTTAATTGTATTATCCTGATTGCGAAGTAAATTCATTACATCAATTGCTATATCAAATCCTTTCCAACATAACATTCTTCCAGCCATCAATATAGTAAAATTCTTTTGGTTCAGGATTCTCTTATTTTTCGGAAGTTCATTTATTCCAATCGACTGCAAAATTGCTGTTTTAGATTTATATTTATTCCCAATCAATTTTCTTGTTTCATCTGTTGTTGTTAAAATCAAAGAAGCCTTTTTTAAACACTTTCTCTTGGCAAATGTCATCATGGATACATCCGCGACCAAATTTCGAATATTTTCTACCACTCTATCTCTTTTAGACATCTGCAAATCTATTTCATTCGGTATTCGTTCTCCTCCACCAACTGGACCATAGACAAAAGGGACTCTGCATTTATATAAATTCGATGAAAAAACACAGGTAGCCCATGTAACATGATGGATAAACGCAATATTCTCTTGCTCGCAAATATCTTTCGCTACCGGTAATATTTTCTTTTGCCATAAAATGTATTTAAATCTCTGATTTAGATGTGGTAAATTTTGCATTGGTAATGACACAAAATGAAACACCACATTTTTCAGTTCATCTCGATTAACTTTTAAGAATTTATCAATATTTTCTTGATATCTATCCATCGTAATCACATGAACTCGTTCAAATTCTGGAAATTTACTGGCTGCCATCACCCAGTTCCATCCCAGTCCAGCTTCAGATCCATGATCTGGGCTGCATTCATATGCCGAAAGAATAACACTATACTTTTCCATTACGTTCTCCCTCCGTCAATCCAGAATATATTCTCCACAAATCATTCCAGTTTTGCTGTGGATTATGAGTATCCATTGCATGGATGCGAGCTTTCTTACCACATTTCTCCGCTGTTTCTCTATCCTCAAATACCTTCATAATATAATAAGCCAACATTTCAGGTGCATCTGCTGGGTATATATACCCTTCCTCGTTATGCCGCATTAAATCTGAAACGCCACCAACATCTGAAGATATACAAGGCATACCAAGAAGCATCGCTTCTCCCAGAGAATTTGGTGAATTTTCAATCGATGAGGCCGAAACAAATACATTAGATTTTAACATGTGTTCCTTCATTTGAAGCTCATTTTGTGGGCCCAAAAATTCCACATTATTCTCTAATTTCAATGATTGCATTTTCTTTCTGATAAACAGGCCAAACGAATTACCATTTATCCAATTTCCCTCAATAATTCGAGGCCCCGCTACCTTTAGTTGAACATCTGGATAAAACTCTTTTACTATCGCCGTTGCATCCAACACCATATGGAAACTCTTTAGGATAGTTCCAGCCTGGCTTACAAATATCGTATGTTTAATACACGACTCATACATCCAATCTGAAGAATAAAAACTGTTTCTCAGCGTTTCATTTGCTTTATAATAATTCATATCAGGATTTATTTTTAAGCAATTAATATAATCCCAACGAGTCCTTCCTAAGATATTTTTTACTAATTTAATCGTCTCAGTTTCGTATTTTCCTCTACGAATAAAGGCATTATATCTGTCATTTGCTCCATCCCTTATGATCCATTCTTTCAATGTACGAGCAGGAGTGTAATTTCTTGGTAAATTTCCAAAAAAGTGATGGGCATATACACTTGTCATTCCCTGAATGGAAACCGCAACTCGTTCAATCATGTTTTCTTCTTTTGCTGCAAGTGCCATAGCATAAGCAAATTGAAATTCTGTTCCATGTATATGTATTACATTAGGTTTTTCTTTTTCTAAAATTTTTTTGAACTCGTTTTTTATAGGATCAATTTCACAAGTCCCTAAGCGATTTTTTTTAGCATCAATCGGAACACCATAAAATGATATTTGATCTTTTTTACCAGATACAGTTTCTTTTTTTTCAAACTCAGGGTAACATAATACAATATCATTTGATGTATTAATTATCTGTTCAAGAAGCCCGCTAAGCCATCCTCCTCCAAAGAAATTAGCCTTTTTCCCTAAAAGCTCATCAACAATTGGAAGCCTCATGTTTGTTAACCATAATATTTTCATCATTATCCCTTTAAATATTTCTTCACAGTTTTATAAAAAGCATATTACTCGTTGTTTCTTATCAATTTAGCCGGATTTCCTGCCCATATTTGATTGTCTGGTATATTTCCCGAAACAACACTTCCAGCTCCGACAACACAATTCTTTCCAATACAACTACCTTTTAGAATAATCACACCTGCTGCGATAAAAGTCCCATCGCCAATCACTATAGGTTTCGCTCGCACCATACTCTGATCCTGCTGTCCGGCATGTCTCATTTTGGACGACAGTGGATGAAAATCTGTATCATAAATTTTTACACCAGCACCTAGCAAAACATTCCTTCCTATACATATTTTATTAGTACAGGTTATAGACACTGAAGATAATCCAGTACCTTCTCCAATTTCAACAATTCCATCTCCGAGAATCTGAAAATTTGTTTTTCCGCAATAGCCTATAGGATTTGCCCATTCTGTTGAATTTATTCTTACATTGTCTTTGATTATAAGTTTTCCTCTTGGATTTTGTATTCTTATAAAGCCACGTGATTTAAATTTCTTTCCTATTGTTGCGCCATTTAATCTCAATCTGATGCGATTGATTGGGCTGTATATTATATATAGTTTTCCTATTATCTTTACTTTTAATTCTCTCCACTGCATTCGCTACTCTACCTCTTTATTATCTTTTCAAAGTGGAAAAGAAATCATCTAATTGTGAGCCGCATAGATGATAATTAAATTTTTCTTCTGCACAATTATAAGCATTTTTCTTTATTTCATTTCTGTCATCTTTTGTCATATTCAGAACACGTCTGATTGCTTCAACACAGTTCTCAGCGCCTTCACCATCGTAGAGAATAGAATCCACATCGTCCGTCAAATACTCGGCTATGTCACCTACTCTATTCATGATGATAGGGATTCCTTTATTCATCATCTCAGGAACCTTACTTGGAAAATTTGCCTGTGTTGTTATATTAATAGGACGAGGAAGCAAAGCAAAATCTACACTCTCATACAATTTCATAAGTTCACTATATTCAAGCCATGCATGATAAACAATCATGCCTTGTTTTATGAACTCTTCCAACTCTTTTTCTTTATTTGGTGCACTCGCTTTATATGCCTCAAGCGAAGCCCCTGTCAAATGGAATCTAATTCTTTTTCGCTCACTTTCAGAAAGCAATCCCAGTGCCCCAATCATTGATTCAAAATCATCTTTTTTGTATGGGTTTCCAGGATATATCAAACTCAACAAGTTTTCTTCAGCCGAAAAAGAACACTTACGTCTCTTGTCCGTATCAACATAAATCGGAACCACTATTGTATTACAGCCTTCTCCAACAAAATGTTCCTTAAGGCAATTACTTATTGCAATAATATTTTTTGTACTAGGAGCAATCTTATAAAAGAATTTATGGTACATCGGATACATGGTTTTTCTATAAATCCAGCTCTTATCTGCTCCTTCAAACTGAAAGGGTTGATGCCATTCAACAATGTCGCAGGCAATTCCTATCTTTTCCCTAACTGCATACTTTACAATTTTCTTGGAGAAATTCAGATTACTAGTATATAACAGAATTTTATCTTCACTTGAACAGTGAAATTTGTCTTTCATGGCTGAAACAAACATATTTCCCAAAAGTAAATAGTGTTCAAGTACTCTTTTTAGTTTATTAGCCGGGAAAGTAATATTATGGTAGGTAATTCCCTCATACACATATTCTTTTTTTTCTGTATTATAGTCTTGCTCATTTCTTTTACCTGTAGAAATAACAATGACCGTCCATCCCTTTTCCTGCAATGCCTTTGCCATAAAAAGGATTCTATTTGAGCCTGCATCTCCGCGAGGAAAATTCCTATCGGCACAAATAAATAATCTTTTATTCATTTTCCTCACTCCCCAATCCTTCCACTGCACAGAGGATATTCTTTTTAACAATATCCTCCGTATAATTTTCTTTGATTCTTCGATATACATTTAAAGAATG
>ERZ808240.3667-NODE-3667-length-14627-cov-7.067458_pt1 | contig 14627 bp, 12 predicted proteins | sample MGYA00521084_ERZ808240 | MGnify/ENA primary metagenome ERZ808240 (study PRJEB31516, sample SAMN03275571) | gut metagenome | biome: mammalia-associated habitat; material: feces | host: Papio cynocephalus | place: Kenya | collected 2012-08-06 ... | reverse complement strand
TCGCCGTCATCGATGAGAACACCACCGCCCGCCAGTTCGAGAAGGAGCTGGAGCTGAGCGAAATGTACCATCGTCTCAACAACCAGCACTGAAAATAGCGCTCTTGCGCTTTGGCCCATAGCTTCTGTCACTTTTGCGACAGGATCTATGGGCCAAAGTGTTATAGACGGCAGGTTCTATGGGCGAATGCGGTGCGGTGAGCCCGCCCGAATGCTGTCGTCGCGCTGGTCAGCGCTTGTCGCCGTAGATTTGGGTGGCGATCACGTCGGCGAAGACGCGGTTGACGGCCGGGCGCACCACTTTCAGACTCGGGGTCAGGCAGTGGTTGTCCTGTGTGAATTGGCTGGGCAATACCACGAATTTGCGCACGGATTCGGCGCGGCTCACCTGCGAATTGGCCCGATCCACATAGGTCTGGATCTCCGCGCGCACCTCGTCATTGTCGGCGGCCTCCTCCAACGACAGGTCCGCGGGCAGCCGGCGCGTGGGCGCCCATGCGGCGAGCCCATCAGGATCCAGCGTGATAACGGCGCCGATGAATGGACGCTGGTCGCCCACCACCACGGCATGCTCCACAATCGGACACTTCGCGATTTCCTCTTCCATGGGGATCGGCGAGACGTTCTTTCCGCCTGCAGTGATAATGATGTCCTTGATGCGGCCGGTGATGGTGATGCGTCCCGCGTCGTCGATCCCGGCGAGATCGCCGGTGCGCAGCCAGCCGTCCTCGGTAAAGACCTCGCGGGTCTTGTCGGGCAGATTGTGGTATCCGCGGAACACGTTCGGCCCTTTGACCTGCAGCTCGCCGTCCTCGGAAATGCGAACCGACGAACCCGGAGCGGGCTGGCCGACGGTGCCGATCACATTGTCGTCGACGCGGGTGGCGGCGAAGGGGGCGGCCGTTTCCGTCATGCCGTAGCCTTGGATCATCGGCAGCCCGATACCGTTGAAGAAATGCGCCAAATCCAGTGACAGGGGCGCCCCGCCGCAGGCGACGTAGCGGATCTTCGGGCCGAGCGCGCCGCGAACCGTGCGGTAGACGGCGGTTTCGAACAGTGCACGCTGCGTGATCTGCCTGGCGGTGGGCTTGCCGCCGGCCTGCTCGGTGCGGGACCAGTCGCGCGCGGCTTCGGCGGCCTGCGCGAACAGGCGCCCCTTCAACCCGGTGCCGGCCTTGCGGGAGGCGGCGTTGTACACCTTTTCGAACACGCGCGGCACGCCCAGCAGATAGGTCGGTTGGAAGGACCGCAGATCGGGCAGCAGCGACCTGGTGTCGGGCAGATATCCCACCACACCGTCGTCCGAGGCGATCGACGCATACTGGATGAAGCGCGCGAAGCAGTGCGCCAGCGGCAGGAACAGCAGCAGTCGCGGATGATTGTCGAGAATCATCTCATGCAGGGCGGTGCTGGCGGCGCGCACAACGGACACGAAATTGCGGTGTGTCAGTTCGGCGCCCTTCGGCGCGCCCGTGGAGCCCGAGGTGTACACGATGGTCGCCAGGTCGTCGGCCCGTCCTTCGGCGATGCGCCGGTTGAGTTCGATGTCGGTAATGGAGGCGCCCAAGCCCTGCAGCGCGCCGAGCGCGTTGTTGTCGAGCATCAGAATGCGACGCAATGACGGGCAGTCGTTCATCACCGTGTAGAGGCGGTGGAAGCGCTCCTCGTCGTCGGCGATCGCGAGCTTCACGTCGGAGTCGATGAGAATGCGCTTGGCCTGCGCGGCGGAATCCGTGTCGTAGATCGGTACGCTGACCGCGCCGATCGCCGCCAGTGCGAAGTCGATCACCCCCCATTCCCAGCGGGTGGGGGAGAAGATCGTCACCGCGTCGCCGCGCTCGATGCCGAATGCCATGAATCCTTTGGCGGCTTCGCGCACCAGATGGTGAAACTCCCCGGTGGTGATGTTCGCCCAGCTGCCCGGGCCTGTTTTGCGGCTGGCGATAACCGTCTCGTCGCCGGTGCGTTCGAGGCGTTCCGTCAGCAGCGAAAAAACCGTCTCGTCATCGCGCACGGCGGCCGCGTCGCCGGGGGTGGTGTATTCCTGCAGCATGCCCGTTCCTTACCTGTAAGGTCCAATACGTCCAGTATCCACCAACGATAGGAGGTCGTTGACCGAGGCGGCGTTGTGAGAACCTACAAATTTGACGGGGCGGTTTTAGCCGTCAGCGTATCGACCAGTCGACGGGCGGCCTTCGGGTCGACGGGGCCTGCCGCGCCGGGGACGCCCGACGTACGTCGTAGCGGATAGGCGTCGACGGCACGGCCATTGTCGATGGTGACCACGTCGTCCGCGGCGGCCAGCGCGAATTCAGGGTCGTGCGTGACCACGATAACCGTGTGCCGCATGGCGGCGATCTCGCGGATCAGTCGGGCGACCTCGCGCATATGCCGCATATCGAGGCCGCTGGTTGGCTCGTCGAAGATGATGATCCGGCGTTGCGAGGCCAATGCCGTGGCAATGGCCACACGCTGTTTCTGGCCGCCGGATAGGGACAGTGGATGCCGGTTGGCGAATTGATCGAGATCAAGACGTCGCAGGATATGATGCGCGGCGGATTCCGGTGAGTCGGTGGCTTCGGCATCGGCCTCGGCGGGGTGGGAGGCGCTGCCGGGCATGGCGAGCAACACCTCGTCGAGCACGGATTCGGTGAACAGCTCGCAATTGACGTCCTGCAGCACGGTATAGCAGGCGCTGAGGCGTGCGACGCAATCAAGCGGCTTGCACGGCGCGGACGGTTCGCCGAGGCATACCGGCGTCAGCGTGCCATGGCAGCGGCGGTCCAGTCCTTGCAAACACCGTACGAAAGTTGATTTTCCCGCGCCATTGAAACCGATTACCGCGGTCACCGCGCCTGCGCGCAGATCCAGGTCCGTCACGTCCAACGCAGGCTGTTTGGCGCGACGGTAGGTGTAGCGACAATCGTCGACGTGCCAGGAGACGACTGCGTCGGCATTGGGCGTGGTGGCTGTGGCCGTCTCGCCCACCCATCCCCTCGTATCGGCCATCCGCGTGATTTGGTCGGCTCGCGTCGGGCGCAGGCCAAGCTCCTCGCGGTCGGCATCGCCGAGTTCGCGCAGCTCGTCGCAGGTCATGTCACGTGTGATGCGGCCGTCGCGCAGATACAGCGCGCGGTCGATCAGCCCGTCGAGCCAATAGAGGCGATGCTCCGCGATCACCACGGTTTTGCCCTGGGATCGCCACAGTTCGATGGCTGCGCGCAGATCGGCGATGGCCCGCGCGTCGAGGTTGCTGCTGGGCTCGTCAAGCACCAACACCTCCGGCCCGGCCGTCGACACCGACGCACAGGCGACTTTCTGCTGTTGGCCGCCGGAGAGTGCGCCGATGGCGCGGCCGAGCAAATGTTCCATATGAAAGCCGGTCGCCACTCCGGCGATGCGTTCGCGAATCTCGTCGGGCGGGATTCGGAAGTTTTCACAGGCGAAGGCGAGTTCGTCGGTCACATTGAGCGTGAAGAACTGGCTGTTCGGGTTCTGGAACACCGAACCAACGTGACGGGCGATGGCAGCGATGCCGCCTGGGACGGTGGCTGTGTCCAAGCCGGCCACCGTGACCCGTCCGCTGAGCGAACCGTCGAAATAATAGGGCGCTAGGCCGTTGATCAGCCGGGTAACCGTGGTTTTGCCGCATCCGGAGTCGCCGCATAACAGCACGGTTTGCCCATCCTCGATCTCAAAATTCAGATCGGTGACGCCGGCTGCGGCGTGCTGCATGCCGGATTGCGCATCAGGCTGTGCGCCGGACCGCGTCTCCTGCTGCGTCTCGCCGGTCGCGTAGGAAAACCACACATGATCGAACCGAATCATGCCGCCACCCCGCGCATCGATACGGCCAGCATCGCATAACAGGCTGCGCAGCCGGCGATCACCAGCCAATCCGCCGGGCCGAATCCCACCCGGGCGATGCTGGTGCGTCGTTTTGACGCGCCCAGCCCGCGGGTCAATGCGGCCTGGCTGAGCTCATCCGCGAGTTTCACCGTGTTCGTCACCATAGGCACCACACGGTATTCGAACATGTTCGCCGCCTTACCGCCGCCCAGCCGCACGCCGCGCATGCGCATCGCGTCGTTGATCCGCCGCGTCTCCTCAGTGACGGTGGGGAAGAACCGGAACATCACGGCCAGGGGGATCGTCACCGCCTGCGGTATGTGCGCCCGCTGCAGCGCCTCGATCAATTCGCTCGCCGTGGTGGTGAACAGCATCCAGTACGCCGCCACGGCGCTTGGCAGCGTCTGCGTGGTCATGCCGATGAGCGAATAGATGAACCAGCCGGAGAATCCACCCATATGTGGCAGCAGCCATTCGGCCGCCGCGTATGACAGGGCCAGCCATGCCAGGAACGCCCCGGCTGCCTTGGGTCGTCCGCAGACGGCGAGCAGGATGAACGACATGGCGGTGAGTGTCCACCGGATCGTATTGGCGATCGGCAGGCTGCCGCCGAGCAAGGTCAGGCAGAACGCGCCCACGGTCAGGGTGAACAGTATTTTGGTGCGCGGATCCAGTCGAAGAATGCCGCGGTAGCTAGTGGTGGCGAAGTTCATAGTGGAGAATGAGAACGGTTGTGTTGATTGCGATTGATTGTGGCCTTAGTGAGTCGTGGCAGACCGAGCCGATGGGGCAGAATCGTTCATCACGAGTCAGATGGCCCATGCAATCGAATCCTTTCGGGGCAGATCAGACCAAGCCGGCACGCTGGAAGTGCTTCCTCATGAGCAGCTTCGCGATCCACGCGCCCAGCAGCCCGCCGAGCACATTCGCGACGATGATCACCGGCAGCATCCAGGTGGGGAACAGGTTGGCCATCTGCTCCGCCCATTCGGCACCGTTCTTCGCTGCCTGCGCGGCCAGATAGTCGTTGCGTCCGATGTAGAACGGCAGGAACAGACCAAGATTCCACAGGTTGAACACGCCCGCCGAGAGCATGTTGAGGCTCAGTTTGCGGTATCCGCCTGCACGGGCGATCAGATCCGCCGCCACGCCGGCCGCCACGGCGGTGACGATGGTGTACCAGTTGCCGTGAATCACGCCCATCACCAGCGCCAACAGCACGCCAACAATGGTTGCCGCACCGAAGCGCCGCGACTTCATAAGCACCAGCATGTACGGCACGCCGCCGAGAATGCCGCAGGCCACGCCCATCACCGCCATGCCGCCGGGAATAAAGTTGGTGAGCATCGCGGCGGCGCAGATGAGCACGAAATACAACACGGTGTATACGCCGATGGTGATGAAGTCTCGGGTGGTGAGTTTGCCGTCCGCCATGGTGGTGGCGGAACAGGCGGCGACGGGGGCGTCCTGGACGGTGGCGGGGTTGTCGGTGGTCATATGTGTCCTTGTCATGGTTTTGGCGGGTTGCCGGGTTGCGTGGGTTGCGCGGTTTGCCGGGCCGCCGGCCCTGCCGGTGCTTGCCCGGGATCCCTGATGCCTGCGGCTTTGTCAACTTCGCAGATTAAAGGAATACGCTTCGAAGTCAAGACTTGTTTTTTCCCGCGGAACATGGTATTGGCATGTCCGCGTCGGCTATAATCGCGTGCAGAACAGGCCCGGAGGCATATACAAAAGGAGCGCATATGGTCGCACAACCCAAGCGGACGTCATCAGCTGATTCGGAAAGCCATCTGTCAGCGGCGCTTGCGCATATTCCGCCGAATGCGCCCGCCCGCATGCTGGGCCTGCTGCTCGCCGGCGTGACGGACGGCCTGCCGAAGCGCCTGGTTGAGGAGGACGTGCTGCCTCATACCGTGTCGCGCCCGGTTGACGTGCCGGAGGATTGGCGCGAACGGGCCGATGCGCGCTCCAAATCCGAATTCGGGGTGAGCGATGCGGATCTGGCCGCCGCCGATGCGTTCGAACACGAGCTCGACCGGCACAAGGCGTGGGGCCTGTGCTTTTTCGGCTGGTCCAATGCCGCCGGCTATGGTTACACCGACGACCATGACACCAATACGGTGGCCGTGGACGGCTGGAACGCCTACTCCCACTTCGCTGCGCTGCCATATGGCGCGCAAACGGCCGTCGCCGTGCGCACGCTGATGGGCGACACCGACGCCGACCGCGTGTCCGCTTGGCATTTCATGAAGCACAATCGGTCGGTCACCTGGGATGTTGATTACCGCTGACGCGATCAGCAGGCGAATCGGCATAACGACGTATGGAAAGGAACACATGGCAATGAGCGAAGTTGACATGACGAATGACGTGGCGGCGAAGGTGCCGATGGTCGCCCTGGGCGACGGCAACGAGATCCCGCAGATCGGCCTTGGCGTGCTGCGCATCGACGACGACGGTGTGCGACCGGTGGTCGAGTCGGCGTTGGAGAACGGATACCGCCATATTGACGGCGCTGCCGGATACAACAACGAGGCCGGCGTCGGGCGCGCGCTGGAGGAGACCGGCTGGAATCGCGGGGAGCTGCGGCGCAACCTGTGGGTCACCACCAAGCTGCGCGATTCCGAGCAGGGGTACGATTCCGCGCTCGCCGCGTTTGACGAATCGCTGAAGCTGCTGCGGCTTGACTATGTGGACATGTACATGCTGCATTGGCCCACCCCGTTCAATTGGCGGTCGGGCGAATCGTGGAAGGCGCTGCGGCGTCTGCGTGACGAGGGCCGGGTGAGAACCCTGGGCGTGTGCAACTTCCTGCCGGAGCATCTGGAGCGTCTGCACGAGGAAACGGGCGAATGGCCGGCCGTCGACCAGATCGAGCTGCATCCCACCTGGCAGCAGCGCGAGGTGGTGGCGTTCTGCAAGGCGCACGGCATTGCGGTGGAGGCGTATTCGCCGATGGCTCGAGGCGCCGATCTCAACGCCGGCGACGGTACGATCGAACGGATCGCGCAGGCTCACGGCGTGAGCCCGGCCCAGGTGATTCTGCGCTGGCATATCGAAAATGGAACCATCATCATTCCCAAGTCGGTGCATGCCGACCGTCAGCGCAGCAATATCGACCTGTTCGGCTTCGCGCTGACCGCCGAGGAACATGCGGCCGTCGATGCGTTGGACGGTCCGGCTCGCGCCGGCCACGATCCCATGACCTTCACCTACGCCTGATTCGGGGCCTGCCTCATGGCGAGACGTGGCGGTGGATGCGGGTTTGGACCATGCCCGCATAATCGGCGTGGCCGGCGAGGACGGCGCGGCGCTTCGCGCGGCTACACCTATCGTCGCGCGCGCTTCGGCTCCTCCGCGTTGGAGCGGCTCGCGATTCTGACGGTGATAGCCATCATCGTCGGCGTCAGCGCCGGACTGCTGCTGCCCAAAATCAGCCCCGCGGTGAACGACATCACCGGCGGGGATATAGCCACCAGAGACGCGGCAACCACGCTGAACACGCTGACCGTCGACGATCATCCATCGCCTTCGAGCTCCTATAAGCGCGACGACTTCGGTTTTCGCAAAACCGACGATGACGGCGACGGCTGCGACGTGCGCGAGGCGGTGCTCGCCCGCGACCTCACCGACGTGACCTACACCAAAAGCGGCGGCTGCAAAGTGAAAACCGGCCACCTGAACGATCCCTACACCGGCGCCGGCATTGATTTTGTGCGAGGACCTTCAACCAGCGCACGTGTGCAGATCGATCATGTGGTGGCGTTGGAAAACGCCTGGAAATCCGGCGCAAGCGAATGGACCACCGCGGAGCGCTACCGTTTCGCCAACGACACGTACAACCTGCTGGCGGTGGACGGCGGTGCGAACGAAGCCAAGGGCAGTGCGTCGGCGGCGAGCTGGCTGCCTGAGAACACCACCTACCAGTGCCCGTATGTGGCCAGGCAGATCGGCGTCAAGGCGAAATACCAACTCAGCGTGACGTCCAAGGAAAAACAGGCGATGCTGGGCGTGCTGCATACGTGTCCGGGGCAGGGCGTGCCGGAGCGGTAGACGCGGCGTATGGATGACGCCGGGTGACATTGAAACGTGATTGCGCTATAACGTTGGGCGGAACAAAGGTAGAAGGTTAACGCATATGGCAAATCGCGAGATCAGCGAACACAATGAGAATCCCGACGAATCTCCAGCAGGCGCGGAAAACGGGCAGACGGCTCATGCCGCGCAGGGGATCGACCCTAGCCACGCGCAGGCGACGACGATGGAGATGGCGGTCGTCCACCCGCGAGACGCCCATCCGCGTGCGGCTGGACGCAAGGGCAGGAACCATGCGCTCGCCAGTATTCTGGGCCCGGCGTTCGTGGCTGCCGTGGCATATGTGGATCCGGGTAACGTGGCGGCGAATATCACATCCGGCGCCCGTTACGGATTCCTGCTGGTGTGGGTGCTGGTGCTCGCCAATGCGATGAGCGTGCTGATTCAATATCAATCCGCCAAACTTGGCATCGTCACCGGCAAATCCCTGCCGCAGCTGCTCGGTGAACGCATGGGGGACGCCGGACGCTTCATGTTCTTCATGCAGGCGGAGGTGATCGCCATCGCCACGGATCTCGCCGAGGTGATCGGCGGCGCGATCGCGCTCAACCTGCTGTTCGGCCTGCCGCTGTTCGTCGGCGGTCTGATCATCGGCGCGGTGTCGACGGTGCTGCTCATGTTCGAGGGCGGCAAAACCCAGCGCACCTTCGAAAAGATCGTGATCGCGCTGCTGCTGGTGATCACCTTCGGCTTCATCGCCGGATTGGTGATCGCGCCGCCTAATCCCGGCGAGGTGCTGGGCGGGCTGATCCCGCATTTCAGCGGCACCGATTCGGTGCTGATGGCTTCGTCGATGCTGGGCGCGACGGTGATGCCGCATGCGATTTATCTACATTCCACGCTGGTGAATGATCATTACGCTGGCGGCGAGCAGCGTCCGTCCATACGCCAGCTGCTGCGCGGTTCGAAAATCGACGTGGTGTGGGCGCTGCTGCTGGCCGGCACGGTGAATCTGTCGTTGCTGCTGCTGGCCGCGAACAGCTTGTACGGCATGCAGGGAACGGATTCCATCGAGGGTGCCCAGCATGCCATTGTCACGGTGCTCGGCCCCACGATCGGCACGATTTTCTCGATCGGATTGCTGGCTTCGTCGTTGAGCTCCACTTCAGTGGGTACGTATGCCGGCTCGGAGATTATGCGCGGGCTGCTGCATATCAAGGCGCCGATGTGGGCCTGCCGCATCGTGACCTTGGTGCCGGCGCTGATTGTGCTGTATTTCGCGTCGAACCCGACGATGGCTCTGGTGATCGGCCAGGTGATTCTGTCGATCGGCATCCCCTTCGCCATCATTCCGCTGATGCGCTATACGCATGACCGCACGCTGATGGGCGAATATGCCGACGGCATGGTGAAGCACGTGATCTTCATCGCCGTGGCGGCGCTGATCATCGCGCTGAATGTGCTGCTGATCTATCTAACGCTGACCGGTCAGGCGTGACCTGCGCTCACGCAATGCGTGCAGCGAGATGATGTCGCGCGTGTGTCCCGCGCCCTCCCCCTTCACGCCAAACACCACCAGTATCACCATGATCAGGCAGCAGAGGGTGGAGGCGCGCAATGCCCACTGCACGCCGAAAATACTGGAAGAAACGGCGTCGAATCCGCTTGCAGCCCGGTTGGCCGCGCAGGTTTCCATCAGTATGACCAGTACCGGGGATCCCACCGCGCCGGCGATCTGACGGCAGGTGTTGGTCACCGCCGAGCCGGCCGACACCTCCGTGCCGGCGAGGCAGTTCAGCGACCAGGTGGTGATCGGCATGAGCACGAATCCCATGCCGATCTGCCGGATGAACTGGCAGATCGAGATGTAGTAGATCCACGTGTTCGGGCCGATCAGACTCATCATGGCGGTGCCGATGGTCAGCACGATGGATCCGAACAGGGCGACCGGCCTTGCTCCGAAGCGGTCAAGCGCTTTGCCGCCGAAGAACTGCGAAATGGCCTGCCCTATGGCGCCCGGCAGGAAAATCAGTCCGGACATTGTAGCGGAGTAGCCGCGATCGTTTTGAATGTAGAGCGGGACGATCACCATAATCGAGCTGAATGCGAAGAATGTCAGCATTGCGATGATCGTGCCGATGGTGAAGGATTTGTTTTTCAAAACGCCAAGATCGAGCAGCGGCGGTTCCGCGGATGAGGCCGCACGATACTGCTGGTCGCGCTGAATCTGGCGCAGTACGAACCAGGCGACGCCCGCCAGTCCGACCGTCATGGGCAACCATACCATCGGATGCGTGAATGGGAAGGCCTCGATGTTGGTGAAGCCGAACATCAGTCCGCCGAAACCGAAAACCGACAGCGCCACCGAGAAGAAGTCGGCGCGCGCGGTGGGGTCGGATTCGCCGAAGTCGCGCAACCACAGGATCGAGGCGGCCGCGCACAGCACGCCGATGACGGTCAGGGGAATGAAAATCGAACGCCATCCGTTCGCGTCGGTTTGCCAGCCACCCAGCGTCGGCCCGATCGCCGGGGCGACGGACATCGCCAGACCGACCATACCCATCGCCATGCCGCGGCGCGACAGTGGGTAGATGGTGAATACGGTGATCTGCAGCACCGGCCACATCACGCCCGTGCCGGCCGCCTGCAGGATGCGGCCGATCAGCACCAGAATGAAGCTTGGTCCCAGCCATGACATCGCCGAACCGATGGTGAACACCACCATGGATGTGATCACGATCTGCCGGGTGGAGAAGCGTCGGGTCAGGAAGGCGGTCAACGGCACCATCACGCCCATCACGAGCTGGAAGCTCGATGTGAGCCACTGGCCTGTGGTGACGGTGATGTGGAATTCGGCGACGATGGTGGGCAGGGCGCTGGTGAGCTGCAGTTGCGTGAAATTGCCGACGAAGGTGATGAAGGTGAGGATCGCGATCGAGACGAACGCCGGTCGGGTCAGATGGCCGTCGACATAGGATTCCGCTTGGGTGAGCGGTGCGTGGCTGGAGCGCGGTGCGCCGGTTGCGCGGCCCGATCCCGGTTGCCTCTGTGTGGTTGGATCCGTTGCCTTGTCCGTCATATGGCTGTCGTCTCGATTCCTGATAATTCTCGATATACGTGTCTGCCGTGCATGCCTGCGGCCGTGGCCGCGTTCCGTCGCGGCGCAGTTCCGTCATCATCAAAAGAAACTCAACTACTCTACGTTCCGCGGTGGATATTGCTGGCGGTGTCGGAAATCGGCGCATTGATTGGGCCGTCGGCGGATCGTCCGCAATTCGCACGGCTCGGTGTAGGTTGGGAACCGGATAGCGCTGATGGCGCGAAGAACGGATATCGAACAATACAAGGAGTGTCGGATGGCATTGACGGATAAGAGCGTCCTGATCATCGTCAACAACTGGGGCATTGAAGAGACGGAGCTGACGCGTCCGCTGCGTGATCTTAAGGCTGCGGGCGTGCGCGTCACGTTGGCGGCCACCACGCTGGATCCGTGCGAAACCGTGAGGCATGACCGCTATGAGGGCGAGACGCTGACTCCGGATGCGCTGATGGGTGACGTGCGGGCTGACGATTACGATCTGCTGGTGGTGCCCGGCGGCACCTGCAACGTGGATCGGGTCCGTGTGAATCCCGACGCCATTGCGCTGGCCCAGGCGTTCGCGCGTGCCGGCAAGCCGATTGCCGCGATCTGCCACGGTGCGTGGCTGCTGGTGAACGCCGGTCTGATCGCCGGCAAAACCGCCGCGCCCTGCCGCTATATTCGCGCCGACATCGAGAACGCGGGCGGCCAGTACGTCGACGAGCGGCTGCATGTGGACGATGAGCGCGGCTGGCGCCTGATTACCTCCCGCAAGCCCGATGACCTCGACTATTTCGTGGCCGCCATCAAAGACGCCTTGGCGTGAGGGACCCGTTCGAGGTCGCTGGTTTTCGGTCAAAAAAGCCCTGTTCCGTTGACTTGTCAACAAAACAGGGCTACCGGCGGAGGATACGAGATTCGAACTCGTGAGGCTGTTACACCAACACGCTTTCCAAGCGTGCGCCATAGACCACTAGGCGAATCCTCCATTGCTTGCGAGCCAAGGACCACCTCAACTCAGGCAACCGCTTTAGAATAACACAGGCGTTCGATTTCGCCAAAACCCGCGTGTCTTATTCGTGTCTTATTCGTGTCTTATGACCGAGGATGACTGCCGTCTCCGGAATCCCGATTGGTGTGTGGTTCCACATCCCGGCGTACGGCACCATCCCGTATCAGCGGGATCGCGGCGATCAGCGCCACGCCAAACGCCAGCGTCCACGTATAACGCGTCTGATGACCGGGCAGCAGCATCAGCGAGCAGATCGTCAGCAGCCATGGCACGGCGTATGCCACATTGCGCCCCCGCCTAAGGCAACAGCACAGGGCGATCACAAACAGCGGCACCCACACCGTGTACAGGTTCTCCTTCAGCATCAGCGACACCCCCGGGATGTTCTTCCACAGTTCGTATATGAACTGTCCAACTTTCTGCGGCGTGGACACTTCGGCGGACGTCCAGGTGCTGGCGTATTCGGGCATGATCATATTGCTGCCCTTTTCCTCCCAGCCCCAGCGCACGTACCAGCCTTCGTCGTACACCGGTCCCATTACGAACGGGTCGCGCAGCCAGGGGACTGCGGCGAGCGCGGTGTCGGGATGCTGCAGGGCGAGCTTCGTCCACACGCCCACAAACGCCAGCACGTCGCCGCTGGTCGCCTCGCGGTTGAAACAGCGGTCCTTGACGGCGTCCGCGCTGCCGATCTCCGTATGGTCCTCCACCGGCCAGGTGAGATACGAGCTCAGCTCGTCGGTCGAGCAGGTGATGACCCGGTCGATGATGGCTTGGTCGCTTGCGCTGATCGACGATCCGTGGTCGAGCATGATCGCGGAGGTTTGCTGCAATGGGATGGCGATCATCTCCTGCTTGCCTCCGGGGGCCACGTGCAGGACTGGCATGGCGACTGAGGAGACGACCATGCCGAGAATCAGCGGAGTGACCGCCACCGCCAACGATGTGATCCGACGTTTCGCCAGCATCACGGCCAGCACCACGAACGTGCCGGCTATGATCTCCACCGAGATCTTGCGCATCTGGCCGCACAGCACCGCAAACGCCACAATCCCGATGACGAGCCACGGGCCGAGTTTGAGTCCGCCTCGCACGCGGCGTACGTATTCGACGACCAGCACCATCAGCACTAGGAACGCCGGCATCACGGTGGAATCCTTCACCACCGACATCATGAGCCGTCCATACATTGGCACGAAGGCCATGAACGCCAGCGCAACGGCGCAGAAGCCGCGCGGCAGCCTCAGCACACCGGCCAGATAGGTGATCACAAGGCCGAGAGCCAATGCGCACAGAATGGTCTGCAGTGCAGCCAGCATCCACAGGCCCCACGCCTCGGATCCCATCCACAGGCCGAGCCGGTCGAAGGCTCCATAGATCAGCGAGTCCAGCCACGGATGCTGGTCGGACAGCACATATCCCGGTAATTCCTGATGCGTGGACGGATCCCATGCCTGGCCGGTGCGCATCCAGACGAGCTGCGCCACAGTGTCGGCGGCGATGTTGGCAGGCCACAGCATCGCCATCCACGGCGTCCACGTCAGCAGGATGAGGCCGCCCGTGGCGAGGGCGCGTGCGGGGGAGCATCGTTCGAACAGCCATGAGAGAAGGCCGGACAGCGATGTGGCGAGGCGCGCGGAGAGACGGTTGCGATTTGTGCCGTTGGTGATGGCCATGCCATTGCATTCGGGATTGTCCCGCGACTGTTCCGATCGGCGGATCGCCTGCAGCGTGGCATGCAGCAGCAGGGTGCTGACCGCGGTCATCAGCGCCGCGAACCCCACGTACCGCAGCGCATAGTACGTCCAGTACCATTTCGTCCAATACATTGAGGCGACTGACGGCGGCGCATAGGCTGCGTCGAGTTGTCCGGCGAGATGCGAAGTGTTATGCGCCGGAATGGTGAGCGTCACGGCGAGCGTCAACCCGAGTGCCAGCGACCAGATGAATTCGCGCTGCGTCCGTTGCCGCGTTCCCGTTCGCCGCAGCCGCCCAAGTAGCGTGAATCCGCAATATTCCAGTACAACGGCGACTGTGAATATCAGGAAACCGGTGAATGGCCCGTTCACTCCTATATACGGAAGAATCCCGCTCAGCACATGCTCCCAGTCGATGAACGCGGTTTCGTCAGTGTACGACGCGGTGAGCGCGAAACAAGTGGGAAGGGCGAGCGTAAGCGCCAGCCCCAACGCGAGCCGGTGATTACGCGGTTGCCACGCTTCGGATAGGTGGCGGTTCCGCGTGATCTCGGCGTTCATGGTGCTCCTCAAGTCTGGCAGTGCGGGTTTGGGCGTATTTGTTCTCCCTGAAGCTTAGCTGCCGGCGGGTATTAATGCCGGCGGGGCTGAGATATGGCCGCACCGCAATGGAACACGCCGGAGTCTGAGAGCTATATGCGTTCCCTAGGGCTGATTTCGGAAATCCGAAAGGTCTACTTCTATTCCGTGGGGCTGCTCCCCGAATATATACGGCACCTGAGTGGCCTAACCACGTGACGATTCCGCCGTTTTGCAGGCGTTTGTACCTGCTGGGGAGCCCTACGGAATAGAAGTAGACTTCAGAATGATCGGAAAATGACCCTACGGAATGCATATGGCCCTTGAAGTGGCCTGATTTTTGTTCCGCCTTTATAGTGAGGCGGCTTGTGCCGCTT
>ERZ808240.3666-NODE-3666-length-14627-cov-15.819723_pt1 | contig 14627 bp, 9 predicted proteins | sample MGYA00521084_ERZ808240 | MGnify/ENA primary metagenome ERZ808240 (study PRJEB31516, sample SAMN03275571) | gut metagenome | biome: mammalia-associated habitat; material: feces | host: Papio cynocephalus | place: Kenya | collected 2012-08-06 ... | reverse complement strand
CCTTTTGTCTTGCATTTCACCTTGTGATATTCACGACTAGCGAATACATCGGGACTCAAAACTTGTCGTAATGCCACGTACCACCTGCCGATTAAGGAGCAATTTTACAAAACACTTTCAGGCGATTGCCCTTTCCAATGCTGCTGAAGGTATATCTAGATGAATTGCAATCAACTTTAAGGGTTACTTTTTCAGCCACAAGCGCGACAGAGGACGTTCTGTGGCACTTGGAACTGAAAGTGTTTTGTAAGGATGCTTTCACATCGAATCCGGTAACCTCTGCCAACTCAGGAAATGGCAACTTATCGTTTCTCAGACAAGACCACCTGAATATCATCAAGATTATTATTCCATCGCATCCAGCAGACCACTGTCATTCAGACGATCGAAATCTGATTTGAACAGGCGATCTTGAATGACACGGTACTTTTCAAATTCGGATTCGGCAAATTTTTTGGCAAATTCCGCTGTAATCTTTCCGGCATCGTCCAGAATGGCATCGCCGCCAGCTTCGAGGATTATGTCTATGCGTTTGGCCCAGTCTTCCATAGTCATCGGAATATGCCTGTCGGCCATTCTCTCAGCCATATCCAGAACGGCGTTGACTAATTTCCCCATATCCTCCAATTCCACGCCATTCAGGAAATTCTTAGCAATGACGACATCTGATTTCACAATCTTTCCGTCCGGAGCGTTCTCCCACGTTGTCAACCCCATATGTTCCTTACTGGCATCTGCCCTTTCCACTATCAATTCGGCAGCGGTGTGGCCGTGAACTGCAAAATGAATTTTATTCTGCATCTTTTTGTAGAACAATCTCGTTGTGGGTGCGTCACGGTTATAGTCAACAGCGGTGGCGTAAATATCAGTCAGCCTTTGGTAGAATCGCCTCTCGCTTAATCGTATTTCACGAATCTCCGCAAGCAGGTGCTCAAAGTAGTCTTCTCCGATGAAAGTTCCATTCTCCATCCGCTTTTTATCCACTACATAGCCACGGATCGTGAACTGCCGCAAGACATTTGTGCACCACTGACGGAACTGCGTGGCACGGATTGAATTGACACGATAGCCTACCGAAATAATTGCATCAAGGTTGTAGAAAAGAGTGTTCCGCGACACATCTCTTGTCCCTTCGGTTTGAACTACCGAGATTTTATCGGTAGTTGCATTCTTGTCTATCTCCCCACTGTCATATATATTCTTCAGATGCAAGCCAATGTTATCAGGAGAGCAGTCAAACAAGAGAGCCATCGCTTTCTGGCTCGCCCATATACTTTCATCTTTGTATAGTACCTGGATACCATCCTCCTTGCCTTCCGCTATGAAGGTTAGAAATTCAACCGTGCTGTTCCGCACTAAAATACTCTTTGCCATCTATCTTTCTCTCAATAACTTAATCATTACTACACAAAAATAGTGAATAGTCCTGGCAAAAACAAGTCACTTTACCACCAAGTTATACGTTGCGGCAGCGGCGTTGGCGCGGTAGTGAGGGGCGTAGAGGGATTCAATTTCGGGGACGGGGGCCTGGAAGGTGCCGGTCTGAGCCACGAAGAAGTCTTCGGTGACGGTGGTGCGGCCTTCGGGGTAGGTGTCGAAATAGAAAACCGTGCGGTCGGGCTTCACGTCACGGTAGCCGCACGGGGAGACACAGTACCAGCCGTCAACGGTCAGCGGAGCTAAGGACAGGTTATAGATTCCGGACAGATGATCGGCTGGAATCAGAGAGGCCTCACGTGGAGCGGTCAGGCGGACAAAACTGCGGTTCTCGGCGTTTTGTACGGTATAGACAGCACGGATGCGGTCTCCACGGCGGATTGTATCTCCTTGACGGATCTCCTTATCACCAATGTAATAACTCTTTTCAATGGAGAAACCGTTGCCGGAAGCCTTTACCTCACCAAGAGGCTTCAGAACACGCTGAGTCAGGGTCATGACACAGGTGGACAGTAGGTCGGCGCTTCCCTTTCCCACTGAGAACAAAGCGTTTACAAAAGCCGGATCCGTGTCCCAGTTCTGAGTTTCTTTCTGCAGCACCAGCCATAGACGGACTACATCAGCAATCTCGGCGGCCTTCCGGCTGGCTGCCACATCTGAATGCGAGGAGGCATATTCAGAAAGCACGTCGGCGATCAGCGAGTGGGCGTAGGCTTCGTTCTCAAGGAGACCTCTGAACGGCATCACGGCATTCGGGTAGTAGAAACCTCCACCATCGTGCCTGACGGCATATTCAACGATGGAGAGGATGTCCTCGTCCATTGATTTGCGGAGCGCGGCGTCCACGTCTAGCCTCTCGCCCCAAGCCTTGGCCAAGGTTATTCCCGCTTCCGAAGAGATCAGGTTGCTCAGCGTGCGGACACGCCTCGCTTTCGCACCGGGCTGACCATCAATGAAATCGAAGCGGTTCGACGGCGAAAGGTATCTGCGGGCATATTTCCGGAAAGAGGAAAGGCGATAGCGGTACTCCTTGCGCTGGGATTTGTCCATCCGAACCTTGAATCCGACGGACGGGAAGTTCGAGCGGACGAGCATATAAGTGTCGTCCGACAGGCCGCCGAACCAGCGCGGAAAGCCGAGAAACTGCGTTGAATCCAAATACTCGACGGAAGATTTAAGGTCGGGAATATCCCCGCCCAGATTCCTCACAAGAGCCATTCTGTCAAGTACTGTGGCCGTGACCGATTGCGATGAGCGCATTCCTTCGAACCATCCGAAACCGCCATCGGAGTTCCTGCACGCGAGGATTCTTCCAAGAAGCGAAGTGTCCCGCTCCGATTTGAATGATTTGAAGCAATATGCCTCCGTCAGCGAGAGGGCATCATTCGCGGCAGGCTCTGACTTCAGCGCCGCCGCTTCCTCAATCATCTTTCCGATCGAAATCTCATCACTGACAGCGCCGGCGGAGGAGACATTCACGAAACGGCTTCTGAGCGATTCCAAGAGTTTTTCCTTGTCCGCACCCGGCAATGCTATGGCCGAATGAGATTCCATAATCACCTGACTGGCATCGCGGACCGGAACGCCGAACTGAACCGCGTCACTAAATGACTTTGAAGCGAATATGACCTTGAATGTCAGCGAGTCCGTGGCGCTCGGCACATCCACCGGGAATGAAACAACAGACTGTTCTCCGCCTTTCACCGTCACAGGGACTCTCAGAGAATCAATCGCCTCGCCTTTTTCTGAATATTCAAGGATCTTCATCTCGCCTTCTATCACCGCATTGGAATTGCCCGTCACCGTGGCAGCCATCGACCACTTGTCTCCTGAATATAAAAACCTTGGCGCGGCGACAGAGACCTTGACCGGAACAGTCACGGTGAAATCCTTTGTCAGCGTGGCGTTACGCATCGCTTTGTCGTGGGCGAAGAAGAGGACGTGATAGGTCGAGAGCTTGTCGGAAGTCTTGAAAGTAAATTCTACCTCATTGTTTTCCGGATATAGGAACGGCTCGAAGGCCAATGATTCCGAGAATATCTTCCTGACGCTCACGGACGAGAAATCGTAGTCATCCGACACGGAAGCCCCGGCTGCCAACGGTTCCGAATGCTTGGACTTCCGTCCGGCATCGCTTGAACGGTTCCCCAGCCGGAGTGTCGATTTGGATAGTCGCCCATAACCGATCACGACCGTTTCCTCAAGCATTGAATTATCGTCCTCAAGGGCGATGGTCATTCCGGAAGTTCCGGGCAGTGTCACGCTCTTGTAACCGATGTAACTGATTGTAAGCAACGTTCCAGGACTGGTGTCAAGTGAGAAATACCCATCGAGGTTCGCCGATGTGCCGAACGAGGTTCCTTCCACAATGACCGAAGCCCCGATAAGCGGCTCTCCGTTAATGTCTGTCACCACACCGTTTATCCCGGATGAGTTCCATCTGCCGATATTCCCTAAGGACTTGTTAGTGATATATCCGCAGGCGAAATCCATCCAAACGTCCGGAATGGCCTGACGATCAAGTCTTACCGGATTCCATACCTCCTTTCTGACCGCATCCAGACTCTTGTCGTAAATAGCCACGAGGCCTTCGGCACCATCCGGGACACGAACCTTGACGGTATATTCAGTGCCAGGATTGGCGATGTCAGTGAAGGAACTGAACTCCAATGGCAAATCAAGTTCATCGGAAGTCTTGCTGTAAATATGCTCGTACTTGAAACAGCAGCCATACATAAAGAAGAACAGTTGGACCTTGACCGGGCCTTCAGATCCTTCCGGATAACGGAAACGCAGCGCCCGCAGAGAGCCAGTGGACGATCCGTCCATCGTGACCATTCTGGACTCAAGGATATTCCCGCTGCCGTCAATCATTGTCGCGACAGCCCATAACGGAGCGACTGTGGCTCCAAGCGTCATCACGATGTCCTCTCCGGCTGTGACCTCGGTATTGCCTGGCAGCAGAAGGCAGACGGCCGGAGCTTTGAGCGACTTCGCCTCACGGCTCACCTTCACAAGCTTATATTCCTTCTCGGCTCTGACCACCTTGCCGAGGCTGTCCGTTTTCTCTGAATATGCTCGTAGAACATATAACCCGTCTTCCACTGTCGGCAATTCGATCTCATCGCCGGAAACGCATTTGCCTGTTTTCAAGATCTTTCCGGAAATATCTTTGAAATCAAAGCCTACCTCGGACTTGACTTTTTTGCCGTACCTGTCACGTACTTCCAGCACAAAAACGGCTTTGTCTTCAGTCACAATTCCATGCGAGGCATTGGATTCGTTCAGGTCGGCGAGAAGCAAGTCTCCGTCCGTGTCGTTAGTCAGTTGAACATCCAGTTTGATCACGTTGTTGACATTAACCATCGTGTCAAACTCTATGGTCTCCCCCGTCTCGTCCTTCACGGTCACTTTGATTGAATATCTTCCCTGATCCTTGGTCTTGAACCGGTGGCTGAAACGTCCGTCCGATGAGGATGACAGATCTTTTTCTTCAATGGTCTTTCCACCAAGCGACACCTTTAATGTCATCCGTGCGGAGGCGAGGCTGTGACCCGAAAGGCTTTCAACCTTTCCGGAAACGGTCACGGAGTCTCCGGCAAAGTAAAGCAATTTCTGCTCGTCAAATGTCAACCCGAATGTCGGCAGGACAAAGTCCTCCACCCTTAACATTCTGGAAGTGATCTCTTTGTCGCCATCAGAAACAGAGATCTTGAACAACCCGTTGCGCCGTCCTTTAGGAATGGCGAACTCTCCGGCGAAAGATCCGAAATCGTTGGTACGGAACGACTTTCCCTCGACTATATTCATCTGCGAATCATATAGCGTGGCCTTGAACGCGGTCTCCTTCCCAATGGCCTCCAATTTTTTATGAATATCTCCACGGAACATCACGGCCTTGAACCTCAGCGTGTCCCCCGGCTTGTACGCCCCACGGTCATTGAATATCCTGCCGTTGGTTTCTGTCTTCACAGTCGCTTTGACAAGATCAGCGTCCGATGCTCGACTGGTCGCTGAGCCTGTCGAAGCTACATTGGATTTTTTCCGTTTCCTACCGGGCATTGAGCGTGTAGAAGTGACCGGATGATTCATATACGAGGCTTTGACAATGACCATTTCTTTGCTGAGCCGGACCGATTCTCCGTCAGTCACCGAGCATACAATCCCGCACTTAAGACCAGATTTCTTCGCCGCCAGTTCCTGCATCTCGGTCGGCAGCAGGGTGAACCCGTCAACACGCAGATGCGCCTTAAGCATCCTCTCGCCCCTTGTCATCGTCACATCTACCTCCTTGAATGGCTCGCCAGTGATGTAATCCGCAGGGTAAATCGCAAAACCATCACCATGCCTGCGCACTGCCACCGACACTGTCTTGTGAACGTATGAAATCTCAGAATCTTTCCCGGAACCGGCGACCTTTATCCTATAGTCTCCGTCCTTCAATTCAGGCAGAGCCACTTTCACAGTGTCCCAAACGTAAAAACTCCGAGCCTGATTGTCAAGTCTTTTACGGAACACACCCTTTCCATTATTCTCAACCGAAAGATTAGCCGACTTGATGTTTCTGAAACGAACCAGCACAGTGTCATCACGGACCGAAACCGAGACATTCTTCTCTTCCAGCCTGTAGATCAAAGACAAAACATCTGAACCGCATTCCTGAGCGATGATTTCGTTGACATCATTCGAGGACATAAAGGTAAATTCCTGACGAGCATATTTCGGGATATACGACTCACGATCTTTCTCGAAAGCCTGACATCTGGAATTCAAATCTCTGAATTGTTCCGAACCGCCACCGTTTTTGGCCAGCCTTTCATATTCCCATTTCAGCAGTTCCTTCCTCGGCAGCAATGCCACAGAGTTTCCGCGCCAATCGGCGGCGAGTCGTTCCAATTCCTCGAGGCGCTTATCACCCTCCTTGCGAAGTGCCTCACTATAAGCCAGCAACACCGCCTGAGGGAAGTCTCCGGCGACAGCATCACTCAGGGCCGCCAACGCTTTGTCGTGCGTGGAAGCGTCTGACAGGCAACGCCAAAGAATATATTCATAGTCATTTGGGATAAATTTGTGGTCGCAGACATAGCCTTCGTTCCAGTAATTTCGCCTCCAGAAATCAGAGTTCTTACCCCTTTTCAGCACCTCCGCATAATCCTCCACGAACCGCATAGCATCGAATTCCTGCCGTCCCAAATCTCCGGAATTGATTAATGAATATGCCATTATGGGTTTCCCGGCCTTGATGAATTCTTCCGTCAGGCTGTTCCTCAAAGAGTCCCGAAGTTTCCAGTTCTGCCGTGCCTGCGTCGTGCCTATTCCGACTGCAGCATCGTAATAGTCCTTATCCAGACGATTCTTAAGCGCCTGCACTTTGATGAATGTCAGTTGAGCGATCTCCTTCTCCGGCCGATCCCGCCTTGCAATCCGCTCATACTTCCTCCACTCCCGCTTGAGATAATGCCCTTGATAATCCGAATATTCAGCCACCTTAGCCTCCCGCCCGTCCACGACCGAGTCCAAAGCCACCATCATCGCCAACAAAACCAGAAACCTTTTCATAACCGTCTGTCTTAGTGCCGGCAAGATACGCATTTTATCCGGAACCGCAACTCACAATCCGGAATCGGTTCCGGATTGTATCTGCGCTCTGCGTGACGAGCAAGCATCACTCAATCTGTGCCTTTATTCAATCTATTATAAGTTCCTGAAAATGAAAAACAAAGCGAGGTTTTTCAACTGGATTATAGTTTTTCCTCTTGTCCTGTCTTCATTCCACGTAGGTCGCACTGAAAATTCTTACGGAACTCTTTCTTGGCATTCTCCATTGTAGGGTCAGATTTGTGTGCAGGAAAAGATTGGGCAACAATTCTGGCACGAATATCATCATTAGAAGGATGTTTGAACAAAGGATTCCTCAAGGTGGCACGCAATTGGGCGACAGCATGATCAATATCAGACCCTTTTAGCTCAACGAATAATTCCGACCACTTCTCCGGAATCAGACCCTCTGGAGTACGCCTTACAAGCACAAGTTTATCACACCTCAGGCCATCTTTGACAATATAACCGTCAACGGCAAACACAACAGAGTCTTGTCCTTGCGTGGTAATCAACGCATAACGTTTTCCTTTTTCGCTCACCGTCACCTTCGAACGAGACTGAAGATTCTGCTCAGATACAAAACCTTCAACAGTCAAACGGTCAAAAGTGGATGAATATTCTCTCTCGCCTCGCTTCATACCTAACCATATAGAATATTGTTCAATTTACTGATTTTGTCCTCTACCCAATCAGAGACACCGTCCAAATCGTTTCCTGTAAGCATTGGGACATCCTTGTCCAGGATATTGCGGAACACCCCATCCTCACCTATAAAATATCCTGATATAGATGAAGATGGAATGATATAATCTTTGTCAATCTCTGACTGCTCTGATTTCTCCGACACTACTGCTGCCAATAGCAAAACATTCACAACGGACAGGATGTATGGACTATGGGATGTCAGCATCACAGAACTGCTTTCAGAGCCTTTATCCAAAGCCATTTTAAGAGAACGGATAATGCTCAACACTATCAAGCGTTGTGATTCTGGGTAGAGATTCTGCTCCGGCTCTTCAATGAATACCTGGGCTGACTGATACTCCAGCCTTCTTGATGCCGACCCATTGTCTGTTTCGTTGATAGAATTGCGCTCAATCATAGACAAAGGAGCGTTCCTTCCGACCTGATACATAGTATAGTTTGCCATCACATCCAAAGGCATAGCCGACTGGACACCGCTTGAAGCATAGAAAGCCGGTGACTCAGCACCATCTTCTCTTACTATCATGTCAACTCCGGATCTATTGACATAACTAATGCCACCTGTTACTGACAAATGATAGGGATGTTCAGCGGTGTAAGGAGATTTGGCCTCATCCCATTCATAGATGAAATTGAACAGGACATCCAGGTCTGCGGCCTTATAGGCGCGATCAACATTTTGTATGGCGGAGACCAAATTACGTTCTGCAGGAATATAGCACAGTTTGGTATTGAAACGTCCTTCGATAAAGTTATTCTTCCGTGATATTTTCGGATTACCGCTTTTGCCAACATATTCAATCAAAATGGTGTCACCATCATACTTAATCAAAGTGTCATCACGGAAATATTCATCGTTCAATCTGTTGAACTGCCTTAACTCTTTGACGAACCTGTTATAGTGGGTATATTGGCTGATCAAATCATCGGTCGATACCATAATCTTTTTTTCCACCCAACGACAGAAACTGAGCACTTTCATAAAGGTGCTTTTACCTGAACTCTGCCGTCCCGTCAACAGGATAAACGGAGTGATTTTAATGTTCGTGGAATCCTCAATAGGACCGAATCCTTTGATATGCAATGTCGCCATATCGTTTTCAATGTTAGTACATAATCACAAAAATAGTGAATAGTACCGTCAAATACAAGAGTCACCTCATCGGTCTTGAATATGCTCTTGAGATACCGAGCCTCTTTATGCGCTTGTTCTCTTTCTGGCTGTGGGTCAGCCGCCAGCACCGATGCGGACTACACCGACGCAGGCAGACTGACCACTATCAATAAGCTTAAAATGGGTTTCATTATTTGAGTTTGAACACTACAGGGAATGTGTAAGTAACGGGCACGGCCTTGCCATGCATCATTCCCGGTGTCCATTCCGGAGAGGATTTGATAACACGTAAAGCCTCATCATCCATAGATTTGAACGTGCCTCTTAACACTTTAGCATTTGACATCTTGCCCTCACTTGTTATGGTAAACATAACTATGACACGTCCTTGTTTTTTGGCTTTCAAAGCGTCTTCCGGATAGACGATATTCTCGTTCACCCATTTGGCGAAATTGTTGGCGTTCCCTCCTTGAAACATAGGCTTTACTTCAACCGTCTGAAATGGGATGGATTTGTCGTCATCAGAAATAGTTTTAGAGGTGGATTTAATAGCACTAACATTGGAAGTTGACAAAGGGGTAGAGTCATTTTCTGCAATAATGAGGGATTCCGTAGAGTCTGGGCTTCTGAAACTGCTGAAGCACAGTGTACAAGCGAGTAATGGAATGCAGGCTACATACGCAAGCCTGATCCATCCGTTAGTCTTTTCTGACATCATCATTGTTATTCGATTTGAAAGTTTTGTGTGATTGAAACCGTTGGCAAGACGGAAACGATGCTCACCGACTGCTTTCTTGACCAAGAGCAACTGGTAGTCTGCGGTGTTGACACCTTGATTGATCACCGAGTCATCGGCTTCATATTCATGAAGCATCTTGAGTTCCGCTCTGGCAAGCCAGACGAGAGGATTGTACCAATGTATAACCGTGACGATGGAGAACAACAGCACGTCTAAAGAATGGCACTTCTTCACGTGGCTAATCTCGTGCGTCATAATCACCGGATTTGCGGTGAAATCCTCCCGGCTGATCACAATGTGTCCAAGGAAACTGAATGATGCGACCGGAGCGTCCACGATTGTCACCTTGAAGCCGTCTTTCCGAATATGCTCGCCCGACGCTATCACACGGTATGTCTTGATTATGGACAAGATATTCATAATCAAGACCGTGAGTGCTCCGAGAAGGTATATTCCCGAAACAGCTTCGAGCCAAGATATTCCTTTGTCCGCCGCACCTGGAGTTCCGCCTTCCGCACTGACCACAGCCTCCGGCAGGGTCAAGGTCGGTATGACGTTCGCGGCCACGATCCCGCTGAAGTCCCAATGGACGAGCGGCAGAGCAAGGCATAGCAGGCTGCCCGCCAACAGGGCGAAACGGTTGAAAGTGAAGAAGGTGGTCTTCCGCATGAACAGCATGAAGAATGCGTAGAACACGGAAATAAGCATCCCGCTCGTTATCAGGTAAGCGATCATTTCCTTTTGCTTTCGATTTGCGAAATGAGTTTTTTAAGGTCCTCCACATCCATCTTGTCCTCCTCCACAAACTGAGAGACAAGGCTGATGTAGGAGTTGTTGTAGTAACGGGAGACAACGTCCCCGACGGTAGTCCCGTGATAGTCACGTTCTGTGAGCGCAGGGCTGTACTGGAAAGAGTTAGCCATCGGCTTGCGTTTGACAAATCCCTTTTCCTCAAGGAATTTAACCTGTGTCGCCACAGTGTTGTAGTTCGGTTTCGGATCGGGAAGAGCCGCGACAATGTCACGGATGAAAACCTCTCCCTTGGCCCAGATGATGTTCATCACCTCTTCTTCTTTTGCAGTAAGTCTCTGTTTCATTGCTCAATCTTTAAGTTAACAAACGCGCGAATATTATCTTACGGATGCAAAGTTACAAATAAAAACCATATCTCCTAATATTTTTAGGTGTTTTAAGAATATTTTTAGTTAACGACGGAGTGCTGTACCCGAATTACAGAATATATTACCTTAAATACCTTACATTGATACCATCTTGAATATATTCAAAAAAGATTGCTTTACTTTGCGTCATGAAATGATTGGTAGTCATAAAAGATTACCATAGAACTTTAATAAAGAATTTGATATGTATCTCGAAAAAATCAACGGCCCGGCCGACATCAAGAAGCTGAACATCGGGCAGCTCAATGTTCTTGCTGATGAGACCAGACACTATATGATCGAGAAGGTCAGCAATCACGGAGGCCACGTAGGTCCGAACCTCGGAATGGTGGAAGCGACTGTGGCTCTGCATTATGTGTTCAACTCCCCTGTAGACAAGATTGTTTTCGATGTCTCACACCAGAGTTACGCGCACAAGATCCTGACCGGCAGGAAAGAGGCATTCATGGATGGCCGGCACTACGATGACGTGTCCGGCTACAGCGAGCCAAGCGAAAGTGCGCACGACCATTTCGTCATCGGACACACCTCCACATCAATCAGCCTAGCGTGCGGGCTTGCCAAAGGACGTGATCTGACGGGAGGAAAGGAAAATGTCATCGCAGTGATCGGTGACGGATCCCTCAGCGGAGGCGAAGCCCTTGAAGGACTTGACGTTGCAGGATCGGAACTAAACAGCAACCTCATCATCATCGTCAACGACAACCAGATGTCCATCGCGGAGAACCACGGGGGCTTGTACAAGAACCTCCAACTTCTTCGCGAGACCAACGGAAAGGCCGAGGTCAACCTCTTCAAAGCGATGGGGCTTGAATATCTCTACGTGGCGGACGGCAACAATGTCGCCTCTCTCATCAATGCATTCCAAAAGGTGAAGGACACCGACAGGCCTGTTGTCGTGCACATCAACACGCTCAAAGGCAAGGGCTTGAAATATGCGGAGAAAAACAAGGAAAAATGGCATTTCTCTGCTCCTTTCTACGCTGAGACCGGTGAATACAGGTTCCACAGCAATGCCGAGGACTACGCTGACCTCACTGCCAAATACCTGCTGGCAAAGATGCCATCCAACCCTGGACTTGTAGCCATCACATCCGGCACACCTACCGTCTTCGGCTTCACAAAACCTCGCAGGGAACAGGCTGGCAAACAGTTCGTGGATGTCGGAATCGCTGAAGAGACAGCGGTCGCAATGGCTTCCGGAATTGCCAAACGTGGCGGTAAACCGGTCTGGGGAGTTTACAGCACATTCATTCAGAGAACTTACGACCAGCTTTCACAGGATCTATGCATCAATGACAACCCTGCTCTCATCCTTGTTTTCGGTGGTGGAATCGAGGGAATGAACGATGTTACTCACACTTGTCTCTACGACATCCCGCTGCTCTGTAATATTCCTAACCTCATCTACCTTGCTCCGACCTGCCGTGAGGAATATTTCTCGATGCTGGACTGGGCGATCTCCTACAGGGAGCATCCGGTCGCTGTCCGTGTGCCGGTAAACGGTGTGATCTCCCGTCCGGAGGTCAAGACAGAAGGTGTTGACTGGTCCGCAGCCGAGAACGAAATCACCCACAGAGGAAGCCGCGTTGCCATTCTTGGCCTCGGTGCTTACTATCAGCTTGGCGAAAAAGTATGCGATGCGTTAAAAGATAAAGGCATCGACGCCACCCTGATCAATCCGAGAATCATCACGTCGCTTGACACGAAGGCCCTTGAGGCTCTCAAGGCCGATCACGAACTCGTCATCACGCTTGAAGACGGTCAGATCGACGGTGGATGGGGCGAGAAGATCGCCAGATTCTACGGTGACAGCCAGATGAAAGTTCTCGTCCGTGGCGAGCGCAAGCATTTCGAAGACCGCTACAACGTGGCCGACCTGCTCAAAATCAATCGCCTCACCCCGGAGCAGATCACCGAGGATGTCCTCAAGACTTTAGGCAGATAACGAAAAACTTCTCTCACAATAAAGGCCAGACACTCCGTCTCTTTGACGTGTCTGGCCTTTTTGTATTAACCCGTGCGCGGATTATCCTTTCCAACGCACGAAACCTATCGCTTACGCCTTTTCGTGAGTGGAAACCATTCTGTCACGCACCATATTCCACACGCCAATCGTCCAGTGAGCGTGTGGAGGAGGAAATGTTCACACCGACCTTCACCAATTTCTTGCCGGTCTCATTCCTGAACGGAATCATATACCCTCTGTCATCTATCTGCCGGAGAGCCGCGTCAGCTGAAGAATCCACCTTGAACTCAAACACATAGACAGCATTATCCGTCACACAGACGGCATCGGCCCGCCCAACGGCGGATTTGACTTCCGTATGAATATAATAGCCCAGAAGTGAGAATATCAGATAGATAATTGTCTGATAATGCTTCTCGGTCTTGTTCTCAAGGTCATTAGGTATCGCCGACATATATGTCTGCATCCGCGTCATAGCAGCGTCTATGTCTCCTTTCCTTAAAGCGAGGCAGAACTGGAGCACGAATGAGGCGCTCAATGGATCCTGGCTGCGGTAGCGCGCGAGCAATGATTTAAGGAAGCCGTTCCTGACCTCCTTGTTCGGATAGCCCAATGTGTACGAGTCAAAAGTCTTGTCATAAGACTTAATGGTCAGATAGCCAGTCTGGTACAGCATCGGAATCGAGTCGTCGCTCAGTTCCGGAGAGACATCGAAAGTGTCAAGGGATATGCCAGACATTTCGTCAAGAGCGCGTTCGTCAATCGGATGCCGCTCAAGTCTTTCCACAAGATAGGTCGGTGTGCCGGACTCATACCAATATGAGCCGAATGACCTTGTGGCGAAGCATTTCATCAGACTGTAAGGATTGTAGATGTCCTCCGATTTCTCACAGAAATGATAACCGTCATAGTTTTCCTTCAGCAGGGCAAAGGCTTCAGGGACACTGATTCCCTGATCATCTGCCAGTTTTTTGGCCGGTTCCTGAAAATTCGTCTCAAGTTCCGTCTGTGAGATGCCGCAGATAGCGGAATATTCAGGGATCATCGAAATGTTCATCAGATTATTCAGTTCACTGAATATGCTCAACTGGGCGAATTTGTTGATTCCGGTAATGAACACGAAGCGGAGATACGGATCCAGACTTTTGATGGGGCTGTAGAAGTTCCTCATTATCTGACGCATCGGAGAAAGTTTTTCCCTGTCGTTCATCACGTCAAGCAGAGGAGCGTCATATTCATCAATAATTACCACAGCCTTTTCACCTGTTTGCGCAACGGCTCTTTGAACCAACCCGGCAAAACGTTGGTTGATCTCTGTCTCTGCCGCCACTTTTCCATAGATGCGTTCGTAATCCAATAGTTTTATATTCAATTCACTCAGCAACTGCGACTCGCTCATATGTTTGGCCGTAGACATGTCGAAATGAAGCACCGGATGCTTTTTCCATTCCGTCTCCAACTCCCCGGCCTTCAATCCTTCAAACAGTTCCTTCTCCCCGGCAAAATAACTATGGAAAGTGGAAGACAGCAGCGACTTGCCGAACCGTCGCGGCCTGCTCAGGAATATATATGAATATTTTTGAGCGAGGTCATACACATAGCCGGTTTTGTCTATGTAAAGATAGCCTCCCTCTATCACCTTCCCGAAAGTCTGCACACCGATCGGGTACAATATCTCCTTGTTCGCCATATCGTCAGTCTATTAAATTCCAAACATTAGTTCCGCAGCATGGTTCATTCCTCCCCAAGGGTAACAAATACAAAAATAGTAAAATTTACACCAAAAATGAATATTCATAAAGGTTTGGCCAAATCATAAAAAAGTAACGACAGCTGCATCGTGAGAATTAGAAGCTGTTTTGATTTGTTTGTTTGAAGGTT
>ERZ808240.3664-NODE-3664-length-14632-cov-3.340468_pt1 | contig 14632 bp, 9 predicted proteins | sample MGYA00521084_ERZ808240 | MGnify/ENA primary metagenome ERZ808240 (study PRJEB31516, sample SAMN03275571) | gut metagenome | biome: mammalia-associated habitat; material: feces | host: Papio cynocephalus | place: Kenya | collected 2012-08-06 ... | reverse complement strand
ATATATTTTGATGTGTCGTAGGGAGTCTCCTCGCGCACTCCGCATATCTTCATGCGGAAGTCAGGGTCTATCTCCACAGGCGTGTGGCCGTACTCTCCCTTCACAAGACCCACAAACTGCGAGCTCTTGTTGGTGTACGGCTCGCGGCCGGCGCGCTCGTCGATGGCGCAGTTCACGGCCTGGGCGCCCACAATTTGCGACGTCGGGGTCACCAGCGGCGGCAGTCCGGCAGCCAGGCGCACAGGCGGAATCAGCTCCATGGCGCGCGGCAATATCTCCTCTGCGCCGAGCTGCTTGAGCTGGGCCACCATGTTGCTATACATGCCGCCCGGAATCTCCGCCTTCTTCACATTCTCGTTTGGTGCCGGGAAGCCGAAATAGGCCTCTATCTGCTGGCTTGCGCTGAGCAGCGTGTCGAAGTCATCGCTCTTGGCGGCCTCCACGGCAGTGTCGAAGAGGCCTTCAACGCTGGCCGGCAGCTCGTCGGTGAGCGGGTTGAACGGCTTGGGCTCGGGTTTCTCCTTGCCAAACACCGACATCTCAAGCTCTTTGCGAATCGAGCGCAGCTCCACATTGATTTTTGCCACGGCCTCCATGTTCACGCCCAGGTCAATGCCCAGCTTCTTGCAGAACACATACACCAGCTCCAGTGCCGGGGCGCCTGTGCCGCCGCCAAACCACCAGCAGTTGGTGTCCACAATGTCGACGCCAGCCACAATGGCGGCAAACACCGATGCCAGACCGTAGCCTGGTGTGCAGTGGGTGTGGAAGTCGAGCGGCAAATTTATGTGCTGCTTAAACAGCTTCACCAGCGCGCTCACGCGCCGCGGCGGAATCAGGCCCGACATGTCCTTGATCGTGATCATGTCGCAGCCAAGCGCGGCCATTTGCTGCGCCTTGTCGAGGAAATACTCGTCGGTGAACACCGGCGCGGGATTTTTCTTTCCCTTGAGCCTGTCGAGCAGCGACAGCTTGGGGTATTTTGGGTCGACGGTGTAGCACACCGCGCAGTCGGCAATGCCGCCATACTGCTTCACATATTTCACAGTCGACTTCACATTGTCCACGTCGTTGAGCGCGTCGAAAATGCGCATAATGCCCAGGCCGCTCTCAATTGCGTTGCGGCTGAAGCCGTCGATAATCTCGTCGGTGTAGGGTGAATAGCCAAACAGGTTGCGGCCGCGCGACAAAGCGGTGAGCTTCGACACGCTGCCAATGGCCTTGTGTATGCTTTCAAGTCGTGTCCATGGATTTTCGCCCAGATAGCGCATCACCGAGTCGGGAACCGCTCCGCCCCACACTTCCATTGCATAGAATCCCGCATCTTTGTAGTAGGGAAGGCATCGGTCTATTTGCTGCTGTGTCATGCGTGTGGCAAACGATGATTGCTGTCCGTCGCGTAAGGTTAAGTCACGAATTTTTAACGATTTAGCCATAGTAAAAATAATTTAATCTAAAAAAAACTTTTCCTTTTTCAAGGTGGCGGTTGCGCCTTTTCCCATAGTTTAGCGCAGCCACACTTGCGGCCTTGTTCCTCTGAACAAGCCTGCTGCACGCCGGCGGCAGCCGCATTGGCAACTGCGCACACCACCATGCGCTGCAAATATAACGATTTGCCACGGAATAATAATTAACACTCCGTTAAATTTCTCCTACATGGCCCGAAAAAAACGCGGAAAAAACGCCTTCAGCGTCTTAAAACATATTTTAAAAACTGCGGTGCTGAAAATCTATTTCCGTTTTCTGCGATGTTCTTCATGACCCAAGGACAGAAAATTGTGCGAGTGCTGGTGTGCGGTTGCAGAATAGAGGTTTTTTGTCTAATTTTGTAAAATTACTCACAATAAGCTAACTATCTTAACGCGATATGAATACAACTGCAAGACGAGTGGCAGCCTTTGCGCTGCTTGCGGTGGCGGTGGCCGCCGCATGGGCCGCCGTGACGGCGGGGTACTATGCCTCGCTCAACGGCAAGAGCGGTCAGGCACTGAAAAACGCCGTGCATGAGCTCACGGCTAAGCACACGGTGCTCAACTACAACAGTCTGTGGGACTACTTTCCCAGCACCGACTGCTATCCCGACGACCACGGCCGCGTGTGGGACATGTATAGCGACAACAACTACCGCTTCCGCGGCACAAGCCCTGTGGGCGGCATGAACAAGGAGCATTCGTTCCCCAAGAGTTGGTGGGGCGGCACGCAGGTCGACGCCTACACCGACCTCAACCACCTTTACCCCTCCGACGGCCCGGCCAACATGGCCAAGAGCAACTGGCCGCTGGGCGAGGTGCAGCAGGCTTCGTTCAACAACGGCGTCAGCCTCATCGGCACGCCAGTTACCGGGCAGGGCGGCGGCGCAGGCACGGTGTTTGAACCCGACGACCGCTACAAGGGCGACTTCGCCCGCACCTACTTCTACATGGCCACCTGCTATCAGGACTACAAGTGGAAGTACACCTACATGGTGAACAACAGCGACTGGCGCACCCTTAACCAGTGGGCCGTGAACCTGCTGCTGAAGTGGGCGCGCCAAGACCCCGTGAGCGACAAGGAGAAGGACCGCAACGATGCCGTGTATCGCGTGCAGAACAACCGCAACCCCTTTATCGACAACCCCGAGCTGATTGAATACATCTGGGGCGACAAGGCCGGGCAGGTGTTTAACACCGGCGGCGGCGACACTCCAGGCGGCGATCCAGAGCTCATCACGCCCACGCAGGGCACGGTGCTCAACTTCGGCGACGTGGCCATTGGCCGCAGTGCCAGCATGGTGCTGTATGTGAAGGGCATGAGCCTAACCAACAGCCTAAGCCTGCAACTCTACCGCTCGGACTACCGCATGTTTTCAATCCCAGTGTCGTCGGTCGACCGTTCGGCGGCCATGACTGCCGACGGCTACCCGCTCACCATCACCTACACCCCCACGGCCACAGGCTCGCACAAGGCCAAGCTGCTGCTCAGCGACGGCGGTCTGGTGGGCAGCGTGGGCGTGGAGCTGCAGGCGCGCTGCCTGCCGGTGCCATCGCTTAGCAGCGTCACCGCGCTGCCGGCGCAGGAGGTGACCGACTCAAGTTTTGTGGCCACATGGACTGCAAGCCCCGACACCATCGACTACTATGTGGTGACGCGCACCATCTACGACCAGAGCGGCAATGTGGTGAGCCGCGACCAGGTGAACACCGACGAGACATCGTATCGCTTCAACGACCGTCGTCCCGGCCAGACCCACACCTATTCGGTGGCCGCCTCGCGCCTTGGCTACACCTCGGCCGAGAGCAATGTGGTGACTGTTGACGCCAGCGGCGTGAGCGGCGTAGAGGCCGACCGCCCCGTGGCGTTCATCGTCACGCAGGAAGGCGTTATAGTGAAGTGCGGCGAGCCGCTGGTGGGCGTGCGCATCTACTCGCCCAGCGGAGTGCTGATGAAGGGCATCGAGCGGCTGTGCAGCGACGACCGCATAAGCCTGCCCATGGGCCTGTATGTGTTCACCGCCGCCAATTCCACCCATCCCGTGAAACTGATAATAAGGTGAGAATGATGGAGTTTGACTATCTGGGCAACGTCGACTTCTCGGCCACGGTGTGCGATGCGAGTGGGGTGGTGGTGTATCAGAATGCAGCCTCGCGCCGTGCCGACGGCGACGCAGTGGGGCGCAACCTCTTTGACTGCCACGGCGAGCGCTCGCAGGCCATAATCCGCGCCATGCTGGCCACTGGCCGCAGCCGAACCTACGAAATCATTACCCACGGCCGTCGCAAGCTGGTGCACCACACCCCGTGGCGCCGGCAGCCGGGCGGCGAGGTGGCGGGGCTGGTTGAACTGGTGATACCCATGCCCGACGAGCACCCCACGTTTGACCGCGACGCGCAAGCGCATGACGACAAGCACTGATTTTTAGATAAATTAGGCTGCGCCTCGGCAAAGCTCAAGAAAATGTGCGAGCACATTTCTTGGCATTGCGCTCGGTTTGCACTAATTTTGGATAAATTAGGCTGCACCTCGGCAAAGCTCAAGAAAATGTGCGAGCACATTTCTTGGCATTGCGCTCGGTTTGCACTAATTTTGCACTGCAATTCACATTGGTTTAACCGCTAAAACACTTACGACTACGACTGGCATGACTAAATGGCGCGTCGACGACAGCGCCGAACTGTATAACATTCACGGCTGGGGACTGCAATACTTCTCGGTCAACGAAAAGGGGCACATCACCGTCACCCCCAAGCGCGACTGCGTGGGGGTTGACCTGGTTGAGGTTATGGACGAACTGCGCGCGCGCAACATCACCGCGCCCATTCTGCTGCGCTTCCCCGACATCCTCGACAACCGCATCGAGAAAATATCGAGCTGCTTCAAGCGCGCCGCCGAGGAATATGAGTATGCGGCGCAGAATTTCATCATCTATCCCATCAAGGTGAACCAGACGCGGCAGGTGGTGGAGGAAATCGTGAGCCACGGCAAGAAGTTCAACATAGGCCTTGAGGCCGGATCCAAGCCCGAGCTGCACGCCGTGCTGGCCATCAACATGGCCGACTTCAGCGACAACTCGCTGATAATTTGCAACGGCTACAAGGACGAGAGCTATGTGGAACTGGCGCTGCTTGCCCAGAAGATGGGCCGCCGCATATTTCTGGTGGTGGAGAAGCTCAACGAGCTGCAGCTCATAGCCCGCGTGGCCAAGCGGCTCAACATGCGCCCCAACGTGGGCATGCGCATCAAGCTCTCGAGCAGCGGCAGTGGCAAGTGGGAGGAAAGCGGCGGCGACCGCAGCAAGTTTGGGCTCAACACCAGCGAGCTGTTTGCCGCGCTCGACTTTCTGCGCACCAACGACATGGCCGACTGCCTCAAGCTGATACACTTCCACATTGGCAGCCAAATCACCAAAATCCGCCGCATCAAGAATGCCCTGCGCGAGGCGTCGCAATTCTACGTGCAGCTCACCAAGCTGGGTTTCGGCATCGACTTCATCGACATTGGCGGCGGCCTGGGAGTTGACTACGACGGCACGCGCTCCAGTGCCAGCGAAAACAGCATGAACTACTCCATTCAGGAGTATGTGAACGACGCCGTCTACACCTTTGTGGACGTGTGCAATAAAAACGGGCTCAAGCACCCCAACATCATCACCGAGAGCGGACGCTCGCTCACTGCCCACCACTCGATTCTGGTGGCCGAGACGCTCGAAACCACCTCGCTGCCACGGTGGGACGAGGAGCACGACAAGGTGGCCGACGACGACAACGACCTTGTGAAGGACCTCTATGAAATTTGGGACAAAATTAACCAAGTGCGTCTGCTCGAGGACTGGCACGATGCCCTGCAAATCCGCGAGGAGGCCCTCGACCGCTTCAGCCTCGGCCTCATCGACCTGCGCACGCGCGCCATGGTGGAGAAGCTGTTTTGGTCGGTGGCACGCGAGGTGCATCTCATCTCCAACGAGATGAAGCACATGCCCGAGGAGCTGCGCGGCGTGGCCAAGATGCTTCCCGAAAAATACTTCTGCAACTTTTCGTTGTTTCAGTCGCTGCCCGACAGCTGGGCCATCGACCAGGTGTTTCCCGTGGTGCCGCTCGACCGCCTCAACGAACGCCCCGACCGCATGGCCACACTGCAAGACATCACCTGCGACAGCGACGGCAAGATAGCCAACTTCATCTCGCCCCAGGGCGTGGCCCACGCGCTGCCTGTGCACTCGCTGCGTCCGGGCGAGCACTACTATCTGGGCGTGTTCCTTGTGGGAGCATATCAGGAGATATTGGGCGACATGCACAACCTGTTCGGCGACACCAACGCCGTGCACATCAATGTGTATAAGGACCACTACCGCATCGATCAGGTGATCGACGGCGAAACGGTGGCCGAGGTGCTCGACTATGTGCAATACAGCCCCAAGCAGCTGGTGCGCAATGTGGAGTCGTGGGTCACCGAGTCGATCCGCACGGGCAGAATCACCAGCGACGAGGGCAACGAGTTCATACGCAACTACCGCTCGGGCCTATACGGCTACACCTATTTGGAAACCAACTGACCCCGCAAGGCCGATGAGATATTTCATGAGGCTCGCCTACTGCGGAGCCAACTACCACGGCTGGCAAGTGCAGCCACACGACTGCTCGGTGCAGCAAACCCTCGAGCAGGCGTTGGCCATGGTGCTGCGCGCCCCCACGCCGGTTACCGGCGCAGGCCGCACCGACACCGGCGTGAACGCGGCCATGATGATTGCCCACTTCGACACCGCCGCGCCCATTGCCGACTGCCGCAAGCTGGCGCACAGCCTCAACGGCATCCTGCCGCGCGACATAGCCGTCTACTCGATATTCCCGGTGGCGCCCGACGCCCACGCACGCTTCGACGCCACCAGCCGCACCTACAAGTATTTTGCCCACACATGCAAGTCGCCATTCCTGCACGACCGCAGCTGGCGCTGCCGCCCCGACCTCGACTTTGAACTGATGAACGAGGCCGCAGCCCGCCTTATGGACTACACCGACTTCACCTCGTTCAGCAAGCTGCACACCGATGTGGCCACCAACAACTGCCGCGTCACACACGCGCAGTGGACCCTCGAGCCCGACGGCCAGTGGGTGTTCACCATCACCGCCGACCGCTTTTTGCGCAACATGGTGCGCGCCATTGTGGGCACGCTCACCCTGGTGGGCTACCACAAGATAGGCGTCGACGAGTTTTGCCGCATCATCGAGAGCCGTGACCGCTGCAAGGCCGGCACCTCCATGCCCGGCCACGCCCTGTATTTGTGGCGCATCACCTACCCCTATCCAATTGAGTAACTCAAAACAATGACCGCAACGCCACCCGCCGCCAAGCGCAACACCAGCATCAGCATCTGCAAGGGGCTGGCCATCATCCTCATGGTGATGGGCCACACCGAGGGCCCGCACCTGCTTGTCAACTTCATCTACCTGTTCCACATGCCGCTGTTCTTCATCACGGCAGGCTACTTCTTCGGCAAGCGCCACGCCGCCCAGCCGTGGCAGTTTTGCGTCAAGCGCGTCAAAGGGCTCTACGTGCCCTTTGTGAAGTGGAGCGTGTTTTTCCTCATAATCCACAACCTGCTCTTCAAGGTGGGCATCCTCAACGAGATGTATGGCAACTGGAACGGAGGCGTCACGCACCCCTACACGCTGCGCGTCATGCTGCAGCGGCTGGTGACCATAGTCACAGGCATGGGCGGCTACGATGAGTTCCTGGCCGGAGCCTTCTGGTTCTTCCGCGCACTGCTGGTGGTGAGCATAGTGTTCCTCATCCTCTACCGCACCCTCGACGGGCGCCGCCGGTGGCTCACCGCCGATGCCACACTGGGCGTCATAGCCGCCGGCGCGCTGGCCTTCGCCCTCGTCAAAATCGAGTTCGGACTTAAAATCACCACCCTGGTGCAGGGCGGCATCAGAGAGTGCTGGGGCATGTTCTTCTTCGCCTTCGGCGTGTTCTACCGCCGCCACGAGGCCCGCTTCAGGCAGCATTGGGCCCTCACCGCCGCCTACGCCGCGCTGCTCCTTGGCGGAGCCGCCCTGGGCCTGCACGGCATGAACCTAACCCCAAAGGCCTACGACGTGGCCACACTGCCCGTGACCGGCATCATAGGCTTCCTAATGACCCACCACATAGCCACCGCCATCGACCGCCATCCCGGCCGCCTGCGCAGCCTGCTGTGCTACTGCGGCGACAACACCCTATATGTGTTTGTGTTCCACATATGCGCCTTCAAAGTGGTCACCGCCATCAAAATCATGGCCTACGGCCTCGACTGGCACCAGATAGGCACCCACATGGTGGTGCACCTCAACTCCGACACCGACGGCTTCTTCCTGCTCTACACCCTGGCCGGCACCGCCCTGCCGCTGCTGTGCCACCGCCTCTACCGCCGCCTCACCACCAGCCGTTAGGACTTTGCCGCCGCTTTCTCCGCCGCTTTCCTTAACTTTGTTCACAATATTTTATTGGGTGCAGGGGGCGAAATGGCGCAAAAAGTAGTAAATTTGCTACTTAATAGACAACTGCGGCTATATGGACTTCAGAACTATAATTAAAACGTCGAGCAATCAGGGCATTATGCACCACAGCGATGCCGTGATGCTAATTGGCTCGTGCTTCAGCGACAACATAGGGGCCAAGCTGGCCGGTGCCATGATGAATGTCGACATCAACCCGTTCGGCACTATCTACAACCCCATGAGCATCGCCGCTTCGGTCGACCGCATCATCAGCGGCGAGCCTGTGGCGGGTGCCGACCTGTTCTCGGCCAACGGGGTGTGGAACAGCTACTGCTTCCACTCGCGCTTCTCAATGCCCGACAAGGGCATGGCGCTTGAGCGCATGAACCAGCGCATAGCCGCCGCCCACAGCCACCTCAAGCAGTGCCAGACCCTGGTGCTGACGCTGGGCACGGCCATCGTCTACCGGCTGAAGTCCACCGGTCAGGTGGTGAGCAACTGCCACAAGGTGCCGCAGCACGAGTTCACTCGCAAACTGGAGAGCGTGGAGGCCATCACCGAAGTGCTCGCGGCCACGGTGCAGCGGCTGCACGAATTCAATCCCGCGCTGCGCGTGCTGTTCACCGTGAGCCCCATCAGGCACATAGCCGACGGGTTGGCAGCCAACTCGCTGAGTAAGGCCACCCTGCGCGTGGCGGTGGCCAACGTGTGCCGCCAGGCCAAGCTATGCGGCTATTTCCCGGCCTACGAGATTATGAACGACGACCTGCGCGACTACCGCTTCTATGCCGCCGACATGGTGCATCCCAGCGAGGTGGCTGTGGAATACATCTGGCAGGCGTTTCAGGCCACGTATTTCGACGACGCCTCGGCACAGGCCATTGCGCGCTGCGAGCGTGTGGCCCGCCGCCTGCGCCACCGCCCCATGAGCTCCAACCGCGAGGTGGTGGACCGCTTCAACGCCGACACGCGCAGCGTGGTGCGCAACCTGGTGAGGGAATACCCCTACATCGAGGCCAACCGCGAGGTGCAAAACTGCCTGATGCAGGAGTAGAACAGTGCGGCGCCTCACAGCAGACAAAGAGATAAACAACACTGAGATAATGCATTCAAAAGATTGCTGTTATGAAATATACAATTAAAGAAATCGCTTCGATTCTGGGCGTCGACAATGCGTCGCTTAAGCTGCCCGAGGCCTCTGTGAGCCAGTTGCTCACCGACTCGCGCTCGCTCATATGCCCCGAAGAAACACTGTTTTTTGCAATCAAGACCAAAAACAACGATGGTCACCACTACATAGCACAGCTCTATGAGCAGGGTGTGCGCAACTTCGTGGTCGACTCGCCCAGCGCGGTGCCGGCCTCGCTGAGGCGCGACGCCAACTTCATCACCGTGCCCGACACCCTCGAGGCGCTGCAGGCCATTGCCACCTTCCACCGCCGCCGCTTCCGCAACATCCCCGTGATTGGCATCACCGGCAGCCGCGGCAAGACCACGGTGAAGGAGTGGCTCTACCAGCTGCTCAACGCCGACTACCACATAGTGCGCTCGCCGCGCAGCTACAATTCGCAGATTGGCGTGCCGCTGAGCCTGTGGGACATCGACGACAACACCGACCTCGCCATTATCGAGGCCGGCATCTCCACCACCGGCGAGATGGCCAACCTGCAGGCCATGATAAGGCCCACCATAGGAGTCATCACCAACATTGGCGACGAGCACAACGAGGGCTTCGCGTCGATGGCCGAGAAAGCGCAGGAAAAGGCAAAGATACTCACCAGCTGCGAGTGCATTGTGTATTGCGCCGACGACCCCCTTGTCACTGCCACCATCAAGCCGTTGCTCGATGTGGACGTGGCCCAGGAGATAGCCTGGTCGCGCACCGACCCCACGCGCACGCTCTACATCAAAAGCGCCTCTGCCACTGCCGACGGCGCCACCGTGGTGGACTACTGCTACAGCGGTGTGCCCCACAGGCTCACGGTGCCGTTCACCAGCGGCCGCGACATTGAGAACGCCATTTGCTGCCTGGCGGTGATGCTCTACCTCAACGTCAAGCCCGAGACCATTGCCCAGCGCATGGCGCGGCTCACCCCCGTGGGCACGAGGCTCAACGTGATAGGCGGCGTGAACAACTGCACCGTGATTGTCGACGGCTACACCAGCGACTACTATTCGCTCACGCCCGCCACCGACTTCCTTACACGCCGCTCCAACCCCAGCCAGAACATCACTGTGATTCTGAGCGACCTCATGACCGAGACCTTCAGCGACGACGAGCTATACATACGCGTCAGCGAGCTGCTTAAAAGCAAGCGCGTGAGCCGCTTCATTGCCACCGCCCCCGACATGTCCCCCCACCGCCGCTACTTCAGCAGCCTCAACGCCACCTTCTTTGCCAGCACCAAGGACTTTTTGGACAACATGTCGCAAAGCGACTTCGAAAATGAGTCGATACTGGTGAAGGGCGCGCCGCAGTTCGACTTCGGCCAGGTGGTCGACCTGCTTGAGGCCCGCCAGCACCAGACGGTGGAGGACATCGACCTCAATGCGCTGGCCTCCAACTTCAAATTCTTCAAGTCGCTCATCAAGCCAGCCACCAAGACGGTGGGCATGGTCAAGGCCTCGGGCTACGGAACCGGCTCGTATGAAATAGCCAAGACGCTGCAGGACATGGGCGCCGACTATCTGGCCGTGGCCGTGCAAGACGAGGGCGTGGACCTTCGCAAGGCCGGCATCACAATGCCAATAATTGTGCTCAACCCCTCGGTGGTCAACTACAAAGCCATGTTCATGTACCGTCTTGAGCCTGAGGTCTACAGCATCGAGGAGGCCCGCGAACTGGTGCGCGAGGGCCGCAAGTATGGCGCCAAAAACTTCCCCGTGCACATCAAGCTCGACACCGGCATGCACCGCCTGGGCTTCATCAAGCAGCAACTGCCCGAGCTGCTCGAGCTGCTTCACAGCCAGGACATCATCAAGCCGTCGTCAATGTTCTCGCACCTGTGCGTGGCCGATGAGCCGGCGCAGGACGACTACACCATGCGACAGTTTGAATACTTCGACGAGTGTTGCGAAATCATTCAGCAGTCGTTCGACTACCACATCACGCGCCACATCCTCAACACCACTGGCATTGTGCGCTTTCCCGAGCACCAGGCCGACATGGTGCGCATCGGCATCGGCCTCTACGGCATCAAGACTGTGCTCGACGGCTCGGAAGACGCTCTGCGCCCCGTGGCCTCGCTGCACTCGGTCATCATCTCGCTTAAGGAGTGGCCTGCCGGCACCACCATAGGCTACGGCCGCCGCGGCATCCTCAAGCGCCAGTCGCGCATTGCCACCGTCACCATAGGCTATGCCGACGGCTTCGACCGCCACTTTGGCAACGGCCACACCAGCATGTGGGTCAACGGCACGCTGTGTCCCACCGTGGGCAACGTGTGCATGGACGCCGTGATGGTCGACGTCACCGACGCCGACTGCAAGGTGGGCGACCACGTGGAGATATATGGCGAGCACATTCCCATCGAGCGGCTCAGCGAGGTGCGCGGCACCATCCCCTACGAGATCCTCACCAGCATATCGCCGCGCGTGAAGCGGGTGTACTACCGCGACTAACCCGATTACCCATTAATCAACCAATATAATAATCAACCACAAAAAAATTAGAATCGAGAAAATGTCGATAACATTAAAAATCACCGTCGCGGCCGCCATGGCCGCCATGCTGTGCCACTTCAGCGCCAGCGCCTACGACTTTGAAAGCAATGGCCTATATTACAGCCGCATCAGCGGCAAAAATGCCGAAGTGAAGGTCGACAAGCGGCTTGCCGCCGATGGGGAGAACACCTACAAGGGCGTGTACATCATTCCCGAACAGGTCACCGCCGATGGCAAAACCTACACCGTGACGGCCATTGCCGACAGTGCCTTCAGCAAGTCGCAGGCCACCGAGGTGCAGATTCCAAACACTGTGACCACAATCGGCGAGTCTGCCTTTGCCTACGACGAGGCCCTCACCAGCATCACTCTGCCCACTGGTCTCAAGGCCATCAGCAAGACCATGCTGGCCGGCACGGGCATCACTTCGGTGCTGGTGCCCGAGGGCGTTACCACTGTGGGCTACGGCGCATTCCAGTCGTGCCCGTCGCTGCACACCGTGATGCTGCCGTCCACACTCACCTTCATCGACGCCTACGGCTTCAACAACTGCCACAGCCTGGCCGAAATCTACAGTGCGGCCGCCAAGCCGCCCACAGCCACCGGCTGGGCCATATTCATCGGCCTGCAAAACATCGACCTGATAGTGCCCGCCAGCGCGGTGAGTGCCTATGAGGCCGACGGCGTGTGGGGCGACAAAGCCACATTCAATGTGTATCCCAGCGAGGATGTGTCGCTGTCGATGACGCTCAGCGGCACCCCATATGGCTCCAATTGGACCCGCCTGGCTCTGGGCAACAACTTCGGCTACAAGATTTACCGCGGCACCGACCTCATTGCCGTCACCGCGGCCGACAACTACTACTTCCCCATCACCGCGCAGAATGTTGACTACACCATAGTGCCCACCAACATGCTTGCCGACGGCGACCCGCTCACCTTCAGTGTGGCTCCCGCTGCTGTCGGCACGGTTGAGGCCGACCGTCATCCCGCAGTGTGGGCCAGCAGCGGCATCATATTCATTTCGGGTGACAACTATGGCACTTGGACGCGCGTCTACGATGTGTATGGCAACCTCTTCTACGAACGCCCGTCGGTGAGCGGCGAAATCTGCGACCTGCCGCGCGGCCGCGTCTACCTGGTGTGCGTGGGCCGCTATGTGACCAAAGTTTCATTGTAACCGCCCATGGCCTCACCCGACGACGAAAAGTTTATGCGCCTGGCCTTGGCCGAGGCGCGCGAGGCGGCTGAGTGCGACGAGGTGCCCATCGGGGCCGTGGTGGTGTGCGGCGGCAGCGTCATTGCCCGCGCCCACAACCTCACCGAAACTCTTACCGACGTCACCGCCCATGCCGAGATGCAGGCCATCACGGCCGCTGCGTCGCATCTTGGAGGAAAGTATCTCACCGAGTGCACGCTCTACGTCACCGTTGAGCCTTGCCTGATGTGCGCCGGTGCGCTTGGTTGGAGCCAGATAGCCCGAGTGGTGTGGGGGGCTTCCGACGACAAGCGCGGCTTCCACACCTACTGTCAAAACCCGTTTCACAAGCGCACAGCCCTCGAGGGCGGCGTGCTGGCCGACGAGTGCGCGCGCATCATCACCGACTTCTTCAAGGCCAAGCGCTGAACAGTGCGGCAATAACAAAAACAAACAAATTAAACATACATAACAGAAAATGAGAAAAACGATCAAAGCACTGGCCGTGGCAGTTGCCCTCACCGCCGGAATCACCGCGGTGGCGCAGACTCCCAAGGCCGGAATCAACCCCGCCGACATGGACACAAGTGTCAAGCCCGGCGATGATTTCTATGAATACGCCGGCGGAGGCTGGATGAAGGCCAACCCGCTCAAGCCCGAATATTCAAGCTACGGCATATTCGACCTGCTGGCCGACAAAAACCGTGAGCAGCTGCGCGACCTCTTCACCGAGCTTGCCGCCAAGACCCACGAGCGCGGCTCTGTAGGCCAGAAGGTGACCGACCTCTACAACCTGGCCATGGACAGTGTGCGCCTCAACCGCGAGGGTGCCGCTCCGCTCAAGGCCGACTTGGCGTTTGTGGCCAGTTTCAAGCGCGCAGGCCTCACCGAGTTCCTCGCCAAGGCCCACCTCACGCTCGACAACCCGTTCTTTGGTGTGGGGGTTGACGGCGACCTCAAAAACAGCGATGTCAACGCCCTCTATATGAGCGCAGGCACAAGCGGCCTTCCCGACCGCGACTACTACCTCAACACCGATGCCGACAGCCGTAAAATTCAGGCTGCCTACCGCGCGTTTCTTGCAAAAATCCTGACCATGGCCGGCTACAAGCCTGCCGCCGCCAAGCGTGCCGCCGCCACCATCTACAAGATTGAATACGCCTTTGCGCAGGCCAAACTCAGCCGCGCCGAGGCCCGCGACTACAGCAAGCTCTACAACATCCGCACCGTGGAACAGCTGCAAAAGGACTATCCTGCCGTTGACTGGACCAAATACTTCAGCCTCATGGGCCTGGGCAGCGTGAAGCAGGTGATACTGATGCAGCCTAAGGTGATGGCTGTAGCCAACAAGCTTATGACCACACTCACCGAGCAGGAAATTCGTGACTACTGCGCCGGCCTGGTGGTGAAGGGCAGCACCAGCTATCTGAGCGATGCCTTTGGCGACGCCAGCTTTGACTTCTATGGCAAGATGCTCTCTGGCCAAAAGCAGCGCAAAGCGCGCTGGAAGCGCGCCTTGGGATTTCCCAACTCAATGCTGGGCGAGGCTGTAGGCGAACTTTACGTGGCAAAATACTTCTCTGGCGACAGCAAGACCAAGATGCTTAAACTCATCGGCAATCTGCGCAGCTCGCTCGCCGAGCACATCGCAGGGCTCAAGTGGATGGGCGACAGCACCAAGATCAACGCCCTTGTCAAGCTCAACACCATCACTGTGAAGGTGGGCTACCCCGACAAGTGGCGCGACTACACGGGCCTCAACATCGACCCAAGCCTGTCGCTCTACGACAATGTGAAGGCCGCCAACTACTATGAGACC